>Ga0078972_1001508_pt1 | contig 86269 bp, 78 predicted proteins | sample YelNatPaOPGAMG01_FD_67568 | JGI IMG/M metagenome (GOLD analysis project Ga0078972, IMG submission 67568) | Hot spring thermophilic microbial communities from Obsidian Pool, Yellowstone National Park, USA - OP-RAMG-01 (SPADES assembly) (version 2) | ecosystem: Environmental > Aquatic > Thermal...
AATTTTTACTTGCTCGCTATTAAAATTCTTTTCAATTAACCAAGATTCAAATAAATCATTTATTTTGTTTTCTTTAATTTTTTCTTCAGTTGGTAATTCATAAATTTTTAAAGCGGCTTTAACAAATTCTGAAAGAGTGCCTTCGGGATAATGATAAGCGGCTTTTAAATTTGCTTCGTTAAAATAAAATTCCGGAGAATTAAGCTTTTCTGATAATTCTTGAATTTCTTCATTTGTTAGCTCTTGGCCCTCTTTTATTTTCTTAATTAACGGATCTAATTCAGCTTTTGCTTGAATTTCTTTTTCCCAGTCAACGCGATAATCATCAACATCTATTTTTTCACCTTCTGGACCAACTTCTACATATTCTCGTTTAACTATCATATCTACATTTTCTGGCGCTTCTTCAGGAACCTGAACAAATACCTTTTTGATATTTTCAGGAATTTCTTTTTCTTCTTGAGTTAATTCCTCGGGTTCAGTTCCCCAAGGAATACCACGACGATGCTCTAAAATTTCTGAATAAGGATTAAAGCTCTCATCATTAAAATCGCGCGTAACGCCGACAAAATCATAAATTCTAAATGAGATTTTATTAATTTCAGGGCAGAGCCGAGAACCCCTTCCTCTCATTTGCTGATATAAAATCGGAGATTTTGTTGGCCTAACCATTAAAATATTTTCAACTTTGGGCGCATCAAAACCGCAATCTAACATTCCAACAGAAACCGCTACATAAGGAAATTCTTCTTGTTTAAATCTTTTTATGGCCTGGTCAACATCCGGCACATTTGAAGTAATAACTTCAGCAAAACGACCCTTAAATTCTGGATATTCTTGATTAAAATAATAAGCTAATTGAGCGGCGTGTTTTTGAGTAACCGCAAAAACAATTGCTTTTCTGTATTTTTTAGGTTGGCGTCTTTCTTCTTCCTCTTTATAAGCTTTTACAATTTGCCTATTTCTAGCCGGCACATTAATAATTCTTTCCAAATCTTCAGGATTATAATCTTCTTCTTCATATCTAACCCCTTCTAAAGAAACTTTTGTATCAATTCTCACAATATCATAACCAGCAAGATAGCCTTCTTTAATTCCTTGACGGAGACCATAAACATAAGTAGGTTTCCCTGTTTGTTCTTTTTCATCCCAACAATCAAAAAGTTGATACGTATTTCTATCAATATACCTTGAAGGCGTTGCAGTAAGACCAATTTTTATGGCATCAAAATAATTTAAAACAGATTTATAAAGATGATAGATTGAACGATGCGCCTCATCGGAAATAACTAAATCAAAATAACCACTGGTAAAATTTTGTAATTGGGAATAAATTGTTGGGAGCGTGCCAATAATAATTATACTTTCTTTCTTTTGTTTTCCGCCATAAAGAAGCTCTGATGGATAATCTTTTAAATAATCGTTAAAAGTTTCCTGAGCTTGTTTTCCTAATTCAATTCTATCAACCAAAAACAACACCCTTCCAATTAAGCCTGCGTCAAACATCCTTTTTATTTGAAGAGCAATAGTTAAAGTTTTTCCAGTGCCAGTTGCCATTACTACTAACATTTTTCTTTTGCCAGATTCTATCGCCCTGTCCATTGCTTGAAGAGCTTCTTTTTGATATGGACGAATTTTTCTATTTTGTCCGCGGATAGAAACTTCATCTGGTATTGGTATTATAGAAATTGGTTTTCTTGATTTTCTTAAAATTAAAATTCTTTCTAAATCTTTTTGAGAAAAAAAGTTAATCACTTTTTGTTCTGAACGATTTTTATAATCCCTTTTATAATCCCAAAAATAAATATCTTCGCCATTAGAAAGAAAAATAAAATCCGCGCCAAAACTTTCAGCATATTCTAAAGCTTGCTGCTTGCCGATTTCCGGATCAACTGAAAATCTTTTTGCTTCAATTACTGCCAAAGGCCTTCCTCTTCTATCTTTTAGTAAATAATCCGCCCTTCCTTTTTTAGATGGTTCTTCTGTGGAAACCTGATTTTTATCTTCAATATTCCAACCAGCTTCACGAAGTTTTCTATCAATAATAATTCGCGTATCGCTTTCACGCAAAAAACTTCCTTTGGATGGTTCAGTTTTAATTTCTTCTTTTCGAGGTTTATATTGGGTCATATTCTTATAATTTTTTCTCTTTAAAATTAACAAAGTTTATCTTTTGAATTTTCAATCCCCTTTTTAATCGCTCAACTTCGGCTTTCAATTTTTCAACTTCTGATTTTTTATTCATATTATTATTTTATATTCCCTTATTCTCCCATAAAAAATGGACTTTTTCAAGCGGGAATTTTGAAGTTTCTTGATGTTTAAATGATTTTTTTAAAATAAAAAAGCTACTTTTATCTTTTAAAATTGTTAAAAATTATAAAAATTTTAAGAAAGTGCTAAAACAAAAAGTGCGGGATTGACGCACTTTTTGTCAAAAAACATCAAAAAAATTTTTGATTTTAAAAACCTTGAGAATAAAAACTGAAATCTAAAACTTTTAGAAAAAACATTAGTCCCAGGTTAGCAAAAATTCATGATAGGGATCGCCCCTAAAAGTACATTTTGTTTCTTTACAAGTAACATTTCCCTTTGTCACAACTTGAAGGGATTTTTTAAAGTTGCCTTCATAAATCCAACAGTAAATTGGATCAATTTGGAAGTCTTCAATCCTTAATATTAATTGTTTTTTCTCTTCATCAAAATTAACCACTTTTAAAAGACCAACATCATAATATTCTTTCCAAATCTTGGGAGCTCTTTGCACAATTTTTTTAGGCGATAAAAGATATCGAGCAAATATTTTAAAAATCAAAGATAATTCTAAATAAGACATTCCCATTTTAATAAAATCTTCTTTACCAAAACCAAACAACTCTTTCATTAAAAGCAGAGAAACCCTATCAACTCCAAGGGGGTAAGTTCCGCCCGTTTTTATTTCGTCGTATCGTAAAGGATATCCAAGTTCCTTCATTTTGTTTTCTAACTTTTCTAACCCTTCTCTGCCCTTCTCTCTTAAAACAAAACTCCAATCCTGCTTAATTCCAACCCCCCTAATATGTCCTTTTGTATTTTTTATTAAATCTTGAACTTTTTCTTTTGTAAGCATATTTTTATATTTTATTCCGTAATTGCAACATAATCTGTTGACCAACCCGGCCTCCAGCCAGAAGCAATTATTATAGAGTGCCTATTAAAATCTCTCAAACGAAACCTCTTATCAAAAACAACAGAATCTGCTTCCTTTCTAAAAATTGTCCTTAATAGACGGTGTCAATTTTATAGGGGCAAATAATAGAACCCCCAAGCCCTAAAATAAATTTCTTTTGCATTATTTTTTTAAAAGCATTTTCTTAAAGTATATAAAAAATTTATTTTTATTCAACTTAAATGCCCATTCAACTTCTGCGCCCTTGCTTGATTTTACTACCATACCCTTCTTTTCCCCACGAGTAATAATATCAACTTTGGTTTTTTTTGTTTTTACAAAAGATTTATTTATCGCAACGCCCAAGGCCAAAGGATCGTGTAAATAAAACATTTCCCCTCCCATAATTTCTCTTTGTTTTTTAACTATTTTGAGGATAAATTTCGTTATTGGGTCTTTTGACGTTCCGTAATTTCTTTCCATCCAACTTGTTGTTAATGGTAACTGACAAGTAACGTCAAGGGGTATTATTATCATTGGAACGCCGCTTTTCAAAACTATTTTGGCTGCTTGGGCATCGTGATAAAAATTAAATTCTGAAAAGGGAGTAATGTTGCCACTTCTTTCAAACGCTCCTCCCATTATATAAAGTTTTTTTATTTTCTTTTTGCTTTTGGGATATTTTTTAAAAAGATACGCAATATTTGTTAAGGGAGCGATAGCAACTATCTCAATTTTCCCCGGATTTTTTAAAAGGGTATTTAAAAGAAATTTATTTGCCGATAATTTATTTGGTTTTTTTATTGGGAGCGGCAAATATACTCCACAAAGCCCATCGTTGCCGTGAGCAGGCGCTTGTTTTGCTTTACCTCCAAGCGGCCTTGAGGCTCCTTTATAAACTGATATGTCTAAATTTTTTGCAAGGTTTAATACTTTTAAAGTATTTTTGGTAGCATTTTCAAGGCTTGTATTGCCAACGACTGTTGTTATACCTTTAATTTTAAAAACCTCGGACTTTATAGCCAGCAGTATAGCAATCGAGTCATCCACTCCTGTGTCAACGTCCATTATAATTTCTCGCATATTAAATATTAATAATTAATTACCTATCATCACCACTCCCTTGAAGCTTCCCTCTTTCTTTTCTTAATTTTAGTTTTTCTATGTTAAAAGAAGCGATTTCTTCTAAAGACAAACCAAGTTCTGTTGCTATTTGAGAAACATACCACAAAACATCACCAAGTTCTTTTTTTATTTCTTCTTTTTTTTCGTTGGTAATAACTCCGTTGTTGTCCCTTAAAATTTTTTTTATTTTTTCTGATACCTCGCCAGCTTCACCTGCAAGGCCTAAGGTTGGATAAATGAAATTTTTGTCTTTGTTTGGATAAATTGCGGTTTTCCTTGATTTTTTTTGGTACTCTTCAAATGTCATAGTTTTAACTTTATTCAAACTCAATTGTCTTTAAAATCAAATCGTATGCTTCAACAATATCACTTGAAAGCGAAGCACCAATGTCGGTGTAAGCAATCATAACAATATAAGGAACATTATCTTTTTCAAGGGTGGTTCTTATAATAACATCGTTTCCTGAAGCAAAGTATATTCTTTGGGCTTTTTGGCAGGCAACCTGGATTTCCTTTTTGTTGATTTGTTTGTAAGGAGGAACCTGTGTTCCTTTTGCTTGGTCTCCGCTAACAATATGAAAGTGGATATCCCCGTTTTTGTCCTCAAGTCCAACTAAATCTTTTTCGCTTTTATAAACCTTCCAGTCCTCTGGATATTTAAAGGTGTATTTTCTTACTGTATTTTTGTAAGTTTTCCAAGTTTTTATTGCTATTTTATCAGAACTTGTTAGCGTTGAGGCGCAAACTTCTTTTTCTTGTGCGCTTTTGTTTTCTTTTTTAACTTCCCCTGGTTTTTCTGTTTCTATTTTTTCTGTTTTTTCTAATTTAGACAATTTTTCTTCAAGTTCCTCTTTCTCTTTTTCTAATTTTTCTATTTCCTCTTTTGCGTTCAACAACTTTTTTTGATTTTGAAAGTTTTGATAACCAAAATATACCCCACCTGCCAAAATAATTAGCAAAACCACGATTACCAAAATTATAATAATGTTATTATTTTTTTTCTCCATAATTTTTAAAAAAGTTAAAACTTACCGACCTTTAATTTTTTAAAAATTTTTAAAATTATAAAAATCCTTTAATAAAACTATAAATGCATTTTGGTAAATCTTCACTGTATCCCCCCTCCAAAACACAAAAAATCGGAATATTGGTTTTCTTGATTCTTTTTGAAATTTTTTTGTAAACTGACAAATCTAAATTTATGTTTGCTAAAGGATCTTTTTTGTAGGTGTCAAAGCCACAAGAAACGCCAATTAAATCTGGATTAAATTTTTCAACCTCTTTAATTCCCTCTTCAAAATGTTTTAAATATTCTCTATTTGTGATGCCCGCAACCAAAGGAATGTTTAGAATATTTTCTTTTGATTCAAGTCCTGTGCCAGGATAAATTTCTTTTTGGTGTAAAGAAAAATAAAAAACTTTTTTATCCCCAAGAAAAATATCTTCTGTGCCTTGACCATGATGAGCGTCAATATCTACTATTGCAACTTTTTTTACTTTTCTCTCTTTAATTATCTTTTTAGTAGCAATAGCGATATTATTGAAATAACAAAATCCTCCAAGATGATTTTTTGTTGCATGGTGCCCTGGCGGTCTCATTAAAGAAAAACCTATATTCTCTTTTGGCTTCTCAAGTGTGCTTAAAGCTGCAGTAATTGCGCCACCTGCTGAAAGAAGCGCATAATAAAAAATGCCCCGAATATTTGGAGTGTCAGGGTCAAAAAAGGTTCCTTGTTCAACACTTTCTAAAAGATATTCACTATGAACAAGTAAAATATCTTCTTTTTCTGCTAAAACTGGTTCTTTAAATTCAAATTTTTTCTTTTTTAAGTATTCAAAAGAATCTCTTATTCTTTTGGGAGATTCTGGGTGGCCTGGATAAAAATATTCAAGACATTTTGGAGAAAAAATAATTTTTACTTTTTTCTTTGTCATATTTAATAGATTAAAGTGCCTTTAAATGATTTACCTTCTAAAATGTTTGTTAAATTTTTTAAATCTTTGGCGCTGGCAACAATAACTTCAATATTTTTTTCTTTGGCTAATCTTGAAGCTACCGGATCTACCGGTAAATGAAGTCCTGGTTTCCACTTTTTTGGAATCCTTTTTAAATAATCTTCCCAAGTAATCTTTTTAATTGGCCTTGCAATTTCATGTTTTTCTGGATTGTGAGTGTAGACATATTTTGGTTTTCCTAAAATTAAAACTCTTTTTACTTTAAAGTCCACCGCAATTTGAACAGCAACAAAATCTGTTGACCAACCTGGTTTCCAACCAGAAGCAATTATTATAGAGTGATTATTAAACTTTTTAAGTTTGTGTCTTTGGTCAAAAACAACGGGGTCTGCTTCTTTTCTAAAAACTGTTCGCAAAAGATGAGCATTGAGACGAGTTGCATGAATTCCAAGCCAATCTTTGTCTTCATCGGAAACATTAACAATTCTTGAAGCTGCTTTTTGATAATCGCGAGCAATTTTTCCTCCGCCAGCCACAATAATAAAATAATATCCTTTTTTAATATAATCTTTAATAAGCTTGTAAAATCTTGATAAATAGCGAGTATTAATTTTTTCGGGACAAATAATAGAGCCCCCCAGAGCCATTACAAATACTTTATTTTGCTTCATATTTTTTGCCAAGAAAATCTAGTTTATCCCCTACTTTAATTTTGTTTTTCTCTGCCCAATTGGCATTTACTTCAAGAACATATTTTACTGGTTTTGGCGATTCAAATTTATCAGGAAAAGTGGCAGGAGAAATGTTTCTTTCAATGCCCACAACTTTTAAGTTCTCATCAATCCAAATAATATCTATTGAAAATTCCATATTTTTCATCCAAAAACTTCTTGTCTTAGAATCTTTAAAGATAAATAGCATCCCTTCATTCTCTGGGAGACTTTTTCTTAAAGAAAGACCTCTTTCTCTTTTTGTGATAGTATTTGCAATTTCAACCTGAAGATAGGAATTACCTAATTTAATTTCTACTTTTTTGTTTCTCTCTTTTGACCAAAAATAAAAAATACCACCCAAAATTAGTAAAATTAATAAAAAAATTATGAAAAATTTAATAAAACCCTTGTGGCTTTTCATTTTTTAATAAGTCAACAAGTTTTTATTGAAAACTTTTTTATTCTGTTTTTTATTATATCTTAAAAGAAAATCTATAACAATAACCCATATCGTCAGTGTCTATTTTTTGAAAATCAATTTCTTTTCCTAACGACGCAACTATTTCAAGGCCTCGGCGATGGCAAAGTTTCTCAAATTCTTCATCACTAATCTCTATTTGTTGGCACTTTTCATTAATCTTTTCTAAATCAGAATTTAAATAAGAATTAACTGCTTCTTCTTTATTTTCTTTGATATTTTTTAAAAGTTCCAGAGTTTCGTTGGGCATTTCTTTGTCAGAAAAATTAATCGTCACAATCTCATTAATTTTTCCATTTTCTCCTTTTTTTAAACTTAAGAGAGCAAAATTGCTTTCAGGCAAAGAATGAAGAAGGGTGTTTGCTAAAGATTCTTCTAAAACAAGATTTATATCATCTCTTTTATTTTCCTCTTCTTCTTGAAAAAAATTTTCTATCAAGGTTTTTCTCAATAATTTTAAAAGAGGGACATTTTCTGAATCCTCTTTTATTGGTAATAAAATATCAATTCTTTGATTTTCCTTATTTTCCTGACAAAATTTATTTAAATCCTCAATGATTGTGTTAATAACTTCTTCGTTTTGAGGGTTACCCTCAAGAAGGCTTTTTATTTTTTGATAAAGCGCCAAAGAACTATTAAGGTTCTCTTTATCTATACCCTCAAGTTGGCAAAAAAGACTAATCTCTTTTTCTTGCCTGGTTTCAGCCTCAACAAATTTTCTTTCATCAAGCATAGTTTTTTTAAATTATAAAATTTTTTTATTTTTTAATCAAGAAGAATTAAGATTTTAAAAGGACTGTCCTCGGTCAATTTAGACCGAGGCAGTCCTTAACCAAGCTTAAAAAACTATAGAGGGTTATGGGATCCATCCCATGTTTTGGTTCCAGGGGAAGATAGGAGCTTGTGGTCTCCAAATCCGCTGTTGCGGATTTGGAGGAAAGCGACGTAAGAAACCCTGAAAGGGTGTCTTAAGGGAGGTCTGGAACCAAAACTGAAATGAATTGATTTTTCCTCAAAAATATGGCAAAAATATTAAATAATTAGTTAAATAAAAATCATTAAAAATATGAGCGAGAAAAAAATTATGCAGGAAATCAAGCAAGTTTGGAAAATTTGGAACAAAGAAAAAAATCTTTACAGAGCTAACGATTTTTCAAAAAAACCAAAATTATATGTCTTGGATATGTTTCCCTACCCCTCAGGAGATGGTCTTCATGTTGGACACGTGGAGTCTTATACCGCCACTGATATCTATTCAAGATATTTCAGAATGAAAGGATTTAATGTTTTGCATCCTCAAGGATGGGATGCTTTTGGACTTCCTGCTGAAAACTTCGCAATCAAAACCGGAATTCATCCTGCAATTACAACAAAAAAAGCAATTAAAAGATTCAAAAGCCAAATGAAAATGCTTGGCTTTTCTTATGACTGGGAAAGAGAAATTAATTCTTCTGACCCTTCTTATTATAAATGGACCCAATGGTTTTTCCTTTTAATGTATAAAAATGGTCTTGCCTATAAAAAGAAAGCTAAGGTCAATTGGTGTCCAAAATGTAAAACGGTTCTTGCCAACGAACAAGCCGAGGGAGGAAAATGCGAAAGATGCGAAACAAAAGTAATCCAAAAAGAATTAAGTCAGTGGTTCTTTAAAATTACTGATTTTATTGAAGACCAAGTTTATAACGGCAGAAAAATTAAAGGACTTTTAAGTGGTCTTGATGATGTAGATTGGCCAGAGTCTACAAAAGAGGCCCAAAGAAACTGGATAGGAAAATCTGAAGGAGCAATTGTTAAATTCGAAATAGTAAATTCAAAATCCCAAAAAATAGAAACTGTTGAGGTTTTCACTACCCGACCAGATACTCTTTTTGGAGCAACTTATTTTGTTTTGGCACCAGAACATCCAATATTAAAAACTCAAAAAACAAACATTAAAAATCAAAAAGAAATTAATGAATATATTAAAAAAACTCGCAAAAAAACAGAATTAGAAAGAACTGATTTAGCAAAAGAAAAAACCGGAGTAAAAATCGAAGGATTAAAAGCAGTTAACCCCGTAAATAAAAAAACTATTCCAATATTTATTGCTGATTATGTTTTGATGGAATATGGAACTGGAGCAATTATGGCGGTACCAGCCCATGATGAAAGAGATTATGAGTTTGCTAAAAAATATAATCTTCCAATAATAGAAGTGGTTAAGGGCGGAAACATTAAAAAAGAAGCCTTTGTTGGAGAAGGAATAAATGTTAACTCAGGCTTTCTAAATGGCCTTAAAACAAAAGTAGCCAAAGAAAAGATGATAGAGTGGCTGGAAAAAAATAATTTGGGCAAAAGAGCAGTTCAATACAAATTAAGAGATTGGCTAATTTCTCGCCAAAGGTATTGGGGAGCACCAATACCAATTGTCTATGATCCAAAAGGCAACCCTCATCCAATCCCAGAAAAATATCTTCCATGGAAACTACCAAAAGATGTTAAGTTCGAAGCAAAAGGTTACTCTCCCCTTTCAAAATCAAAAGAATTAAAAGAAAGAACTGAAAAAATTTTTGGAAAAGGATGGAGACCAGAAGTTGATACAATGGATACTTTTGTTTGCTCTTCTTGGTATTACTTTCGTTATACAGACCCCAAAAATAAAAAAGAATTTGCCAATAAAAAACTTATTGAAAAATGGTTGCCAGTTGATGTTTATGTCGGTGGCGCAGAACATACGGTTTTGCATCTTTTATATTCACGGTTTTTCACAAAAGTCTTGCAAAAATATGGATATATAAATTTCAACGAACCATTTTTAAAACTAAGACACCAAGGAATAATTTTGGCTCCGGATGGTCAAAAAATGTCAAAATCTAAAGGCAATGTTATTAATCCAGATGACATAGTAAAAGAATACGGTCCTGATACCTTAAAAATGTATGAAATGTTTCTTGGTCCCCTTGAAGATGCAAAACCCTGGGATACAAAAGGAATAATGGGAATAAAAAGGTTTCTTGAAAGAACAGAGAAAATTCTCTCTAAAGTTAAAAATAAAAATATTGAGGATAAAAATCTTCAAGGATTGCTCCATTCTACAATTAAAAAAGTTTCAGAAGATATTGAAAACTTTAAGTTTAATACAGCAATTAGCGCTTTGATGATTTTCCTTAATGAGCTTGAAAAAAGAAAAGAAATTAACAAAAAAATTTATTCAACTTTTTTAATAATTCTTTCGCCTTTTGCTCCATTTTTGGCAGAAAAAATATGGCAAAAATTAGGAAACAAAAAAAGTATTTTTAACGAAAAATGGCCAAAGTTTAATCCAAAATTAATTGAAAAAGAAAAAATAACTTTTTTGATTCAGATAAATGGAAAACTTCGCGACAAACTAGAAATAGAAAAAGGGCTTTCTCAAAAAGAAATTGAAAAATTGACTTTTCAAAAAGAAAAAGTTAAAAAGTATATCAACCAAAAGAAAATCAAAAAAATTATTTTTGTAAAAGATAAGTTAATAAATATTGTAATATAATATGTGCGGAATTGTTGGCTATATAGGAAACAAAAAAGATCCCCTAATTGGAATTGAAGCCTTAAAACGACTTGAGTACAGGGGCTATGATTCTGCTGGAATGGCGGTTTTAAACAAAGAAAAAAACCGTGTTTTTGCTTTAAAGTCAGTTGGAAAAATTTCCAATTTAGAAGAAAAATTTCAAAAAAACAAAATAGAAGGAGCTCCTTTTATTTTGCACACAAGGTGGGCCACCCATGGCGCACCAAGTGAGAAAAATGCTCATCCTCATTGCGACTGCAAAAAAAGAATATGGATAGTTCATAATGGAATTGTTGAAAATTACAAAGAACTCAAAGAATTTTTAATAAAAAGAGGACATAAATTTAGTTCAGAAACAGATACCGAGGTTTTGGCTCATTTAATCGAAGAATTTTTCCAAAAAGATTTAAAAGAAGCGGTAAGAAAAGCGTTGTCAAAAGTCAAGGGAACATATGCTCTCCTTGTAATTTCTCTTGATGACCCTGACACAATTGTTGCTGCTCGAAATTCAAGTCCATTGGCAATTGCTGTAAATAACGATGAAATAGTTGTTGCCTCAGATGCAGCTGCGCTTTTATCTCACTCAAAAAGAGTAATCTTTTTAGATGATGGAGAAATTGCTGTTCTTAAAAAAGGTGATTTTTCAATATTTGACCTAAAAAACAAAATAAAAGAAAAAGAATTAGTCGAAATTGATTGGGATGTTGAGGAAGCTCAAAAAGGAGGCTATCCTCATTTTATGTTAAAAGAAATTATGGAACAACCAGAAAGTCTTATTGATTCTCAAAGAGGAAGAACTTTGCCAGAAGAAGGAAATGTAAAACTTGGTGGCCTAGAAGATGTTAAAAACGAGTTAAGAAAATTAAAAAGAATTATAATTGTTGCTTGTGGTACTGCTTGTCATGCAGGACTTGTTGGAGAATATATGCTTGAAGAATATGCTTCAATCCCCGTTGAAGTAGAATATGCTTCGGAGTTTAGATACAGAAAGCCAGTAATTGACAAAAATACGGCAATTTTAGCAATCTCTCAAAGTGGCGAAACCGCTGATACATTAGCAGCGGTAAGAGAAGGAAAAGAAAAAGGCGTGCTAACCTTGGGAATTGTAAATACTGTTGGTTCAACCATTGCCAGAGAAACTGATGCCGGCGTTTATAACCATTGCGGTCCTGAAATTGGTGTTGCCTCAACAAAAGCTTTCACCTCCCAACTTGAAATTTTAGCATTAATTACCGTACTTTTAGGAAGACAAAGAGAAATGTCTTTTGTTATGGGAAAAAGAATTGTCCAAGAAATAATAAAATTGCCAAGCCTTGTAAAAAAAGTTTTAAAAAATCAAAATCAAATAAAGAATATCGCCAAAAAATATAAAGATTATTCAAATTTTCTTTTTATTGGAAGAAAGTATAATTTCCCCATTGCTCTTGAAGGTGCTTTAAAATTAAAAGAAATTTCTTATATTCATTCTGAAGGATATGGCGCTGGCGAAATGAAACATGGTCCCATTGCCTTAATTGATGAAAACTTCCCAACAGTGGCAATTGCACCAAAAGATAGTGTTTATGAAAAAATGGTCTCAAATATTGAAGAAATAAAAGCAAGAAAGGGGCCTTTAATTGTTATTACAACCGAAGGAAATGAAAAAATCAAAAAAATTGCTAATGAAACAATCTTTATTCCCAAAACCCTTGAAATGTTAACACCAATTTTATCGGTAATTCCTTTGCAACTTTTTGCTTACTATGTTGGCACAATGAAAGGTTATGATGTAGATAAACCTCGTAATTTAGCCAAAAGTGTAACTGTAGAATAAAAAATATGAAACAATCAATTCTTTTTACAAAAACTCAAAAAACCGATGTTAAAGACGAAAAAAGTGTCAATGCTAAACTTTTAATAAAAGGAGGTTTTATAGATAAACTCTGCGCAGGAGTATATACATTTTTGCCCTTGGGCCTTTTAGTTTTAAATAAAATTGCAAATATTATAAGAGAAGAAATGAATAAAATTGGGGGCCAAGAAATATTAATGCCAGCCCTTCATCCAAAAGAAATTTGGGAAACAACAAAAAGATGGAAAGTAAAAGAAATGTTTAAAACTAAAAGCCAAACGGATAAAGAATACGGTCTTGGTTGGACTCATGAAGAAGTTATTACTCCCCTTTTAAAAAAATTTGTTTTTTCTTACAAGGATTTACCAGTTTATGTTTATCAAATTCAAGACAAATTTAGAGATGAAATTAGAACAAAATCAGGGCTTCTAAGAGGAAAAGAATTTATAATGAAAGATCTTTATTCTTTTCATAAAAGTCAAAACGATTTAGATAAATATTATGAAAAAGTTAAAAAGGCTTATTTTAAGATTTTCCAAAGGGTAGGACTTAAAAAATATACCTATCTTACATTGGCTTCGGGTGGAACCTTTTCGAAATATTCTCATGAATTTCAAACAATCACAGAAGCCGGCGAAGACACAATATATATTTGTAAAAAATGTAAATTTTCGATAAATAAAGAAATAAAAACAGAATTTCCAACTTGCCCTCAATGTAAATCCGAAGACTTTGAAGCAAAAAAAGCAATTGAAGTTGGAAACATATTTAAACTTGGAACAAAATATTCAGAAGCCTTTGATTTCACAATTAAAGATAAAGATGGAAATGAAAAAATTGTTATAATGGGATGTTATGGAATTGGTCTTGGTAGAGTAATGGGAACAATAGTAGAAATTCACAATGATGAAAGTGGCATTTTATGGCCAGAAGAGGTTGCTCCCTTTAAGTATCATTTAATTCCGATATACTCAGGAAAAGCTTCGATTGATAAAAAAATTAAAAATATAGCTGAAAAAATCTACTCTGGACAAAAATTTAAAAATAGTGTATTGTATGATGATAGATTAGATGTTTCTGTGGGAGAAAAATTAACTGATAGTGACCTTATTGGTCTTCCAATAAGAATTATAATTTCGGAAAAAACAATAAAGCAAAATTCGCTTGAGATTAAAAAAAGAAACGAAAAGAAAGCAAAATTAGTAAAATTAAAAAACTTATAGGTTTTTTAATTTTTTTTTCAAAAAAAATATGTTTTTTCAAAGAGATATTGGAATAGATCTTGGAACTGCAAATACCCTAGTTTATGTTAGGGATAAAGGAATTGTAATTAATGAGCCTTCAGTTGTGGCCATAAATAAAAAAACAGGCCAGCTTTTAGCCGTGGGAGAGGAAGCAAGAAAAATGGTTGGAAAAACCCCCTCTCATATTATAGCTACCAAGCCACTTGTTGGAGGAGTTGTTTCTGATTTTGAAATAACAGAGCAAATGTTGAAATACTTTATAGATAAAATTGTAGGAAAAAGACTTGCCCCCTGGCCAAGACCAAGGTTGGTAATTGGAATTCCCTATGGAGTAACTGAAGTTGAAAAAAAAGCAGTAGAAGACGCGGCAAAAAATGCAGGTGCTGGCGAGGTTTATTTAATAGAAGAACCAATGGCATCAGCCATTGGTATAAGACTTCCTGTTCAGGAATCTGAAGGAAATTTAATTGTAGATATTGGTGGCGGCACCACAGAAGTTGCAACTATTTCTTTGGGAGGAATTGTCAATGCAAAATCATTAAGGGTTGCCGGAAATAAACTTGACCAAGACATTATAAGATACGCAGAAGAAGAATATAAAATAGTTCTTGGAGAAAGAACCGCAGAAGAAATCAAAATCAAAATTGGTTCAGCAATGCCCCTCAAAGAAAAATTAGAATATCCAATGAGGGGAAGAGATTTGATTACTGGCCTTCCAAAAGAAGTAATTGTGACTGATGAAGATATAAGAGAAGCAATAAAGGGCTCGGTAAGACTTATAGTAAATGAAGTTAAGGCCGCAATTGAAGAAGCTCCACCGGAACTTCTTGCTGACATTATGAAAAAAGGAATTTATCTTGTCGGCGGAGGAAGTCTTTTAAGAAAATTAGATGAATTGATTAAAAAAGAAACCAAAATTCCTGTTAGGGTTCCGGAAGATCCCCTAACTGCCGTTGCAAGGGGCTGCGGAATTGTTTTAGAAAATCTTAATCAATTAAAAGATGTTTTGGTTTCAACCGAAGAAATCGAAGTTCCAAAATAAAAATGAAAATAGAAATAGAAAATATCTTAAAATTAGCAAGGATTGAAATTGATGAAAAAGAAAAAAAAGAAATAGAGAAAGATTTTTTCTCTATTTTAAAATTTGTTGAAAAAATAGAAAAAGTAAAGACAGAGGGCGTAAAGCCAATGAGTTATCCAATAGATGTTTATAATGTAATGAGAGAAGATAAGAAAACGAACGACAAAAACCAAATAGTAAATAGTAAAAAATTAATCAGTGCCGCTCCAGAAACTAAAGATGGATTTGTAAAAGTAAAAAGTATTCTAGAATAAAAAATTTCAATTTTAAAAATTTAAAAAATAATGGACAAGAATTTGTAATTTAGACTTTTATGACAATTGAAAAACTTCGCCAAAAATTACTAGATAAAGAAATATCAGCTGTTGAGTTAACAAAAGAATATCTTGAAAAAATTAAAAGAAAAGACAAAGAAATTAACTCATTTTTAACAATAACTGAGGACCTTGCAATAAACCAAGCAAAAGAAGCTCAAAAAATTCTAGAAAAATATGGTGATAAGTCTCCTATTTTGTGTGGAATTCCCTGCGCGATAAAAGATAATATTTTAATTGAAGATATAAGATGCACTGCTGGTTCTAAAATTCTTGAAAACTATATTGCTCCCTACGATGCCACTGTCATTAAAAAATTAAAAGAAAGTAAAGCAGTTATTTTGGGTAAAACTAATATGGATGAATTCGCAATGGGTTCTTCTACAGAAAACTCTGCTTTTTTTGTTACAAAAAATCCCCATGATAAAACTCGGGTTCCTGGTGGTTCTTCTGGTGGTTCAGCGGCAGCTGTGGCTGCTGATTTTTGTCAATTTGCTTTGGGGTCTGATACCGGCGGCTCAATTCGTCAACCTGCTTCTTTTTGCGGAGTTGTCGGCCTTAAACCAACCTACGGCGCAGTTTCCCGTTATGGTCTTATTGCAATGGCATCTTCTTTAGATCAAATAGGACCAATTACAAAAAATGTACAAGATGCAAAAATTGTCTTTAATATAATAAAAGGAAAAGATAAACTTGATTCTACAAGTGTAGATTGTGAAAATTTTAAATCAGATATTGATAAAAAGGATATTCAAAAGTTAAAAATTGGTATCCCAAAAGAATACTTTGTTAAAGGGATTGAAGAAAATGTCAAAGAGATTATAGAAAAGAATATTGAGAAAATTAAAAAAGCAGGTTTTAAAATTAAAAAAATTTCCCTCCCCCACACTCAGTATGCTTTATCTGTCTATTATTTAATTATGCCCTCTGAAGTTTCAGCAAATCTTGCTCGCTTTGACGGAATAAAATACGGAAAGTCCATAATAAAAAGCAAAAAACAAATAGCAAATAATTTGTTTGAAGTATATTCAAAAACAAGAGGAAAATATTTTGGCAAAGAAGTAAAAAGAAGAATTATTCTTGGTACTTTTGCTCTTTCTTTTGGCTATTATGACGAATTTTATAATAAAGCAAGAAAAGTCAGAAGACTGATAAAAGATGATTTTAAAAATGCCTTAAAAGAAGTCGATTTAATTTTAACTCCTGTCTCCCCCACGCCCGCTTTTAAAATTAAAGAAAAAATAAATGACCCTCTTAAAATGTATCTTTCTGATATTTTTACTGTTGCTCCAAGTTTAGCTGGTGTTCCTGCAATTTCAGTACCTTTAAGGGTTCCACAAAATACTTTACCAATCGGCCTTCAAATAATTGCCAACAATTTCCAAGAAAATCTTCTTTTTGAATTTGGCAAAATCGTTGAAAAAATTTAAAATAAATAAAAGGTGGTTTTAAAATTTTTGTTTAACCAGTATGTTCAATTTTGATTTTGGTTGGGAATCAATATTGCTTTTTTTTCAGTCAGAGGGCTGGCATAATTTTCTTTCCATACTTGAACCTGTATGCATATTGGCAATTTTAATTTTTATTATTGTTATAATTTGGTCATTGTGGAAAAGCACTTGGGCATATTGGTATGTTAGCGCAGATTTTTATGATTTTACACACGGCGGACCCGTAACGCCAGAAAGTATAGTTCAAAAAAAATGGAAAAAAATTAAAAAAAGAATGGAATCATTAAATGAAGCAAATTGGAAATTAGCAGTAATTGAAGCTGAAGAATTGGTAGAAAAAATCTTAGAAGAAATGGGTTACAAAGGAGAAGGCTTAAAAGAAAAATTAAAAGGAGTAAGCGAAGCGGAAATTAAAAATGTTTCTGATTTAATTTCTGCTTATGATGTTTTTATAAACATTCTTTCTGACCCTGATTATAGACTCAAAAGAGAAAAAGCCATAAAATCTTTTTCAGCTTTTGAAGAATTCTTAAAAAATTGTGAACTTTTATAAAACTGCCCGAAGACAGTCTTCGGCCATTTTGTCCGAAGACTGTCCTCGGTCATTTTGTCCGAAGACTGTCCTCGGTCATTTTGTCCGAAGACTGTCCTTGAACGCTTGCACCAAAAAACAGCCCAAATTGGGCTGTTTTTTGGTGGTTTTTTTGCTTTTTTTGCTTTTCGTGGAAATCTTTCTTCTTTTTGCTTTGTGGCTCTTACAATCCTTTTTTCTTTCTAACTACTCTTTGGAGTTTTTCGTTTAAGAGTTTCTCTTTCATTTTCCTTTTAAGGATTGCTCCTGTACCAGCCATTGAAGAAAGAAATGTCAAAGCAATTGCAGAAGAAGCACCAGTGACGGGAATATAAGGAAGATTTTTTTCAATATAAGCGCCGAGCACCTGAGGAGTAACTGTTGGTTGAGGTGAAACTTGGGGCGGCAAAGAAGGATTCGGAGCAGGTGTTGAAGTTGGGGTTGGGGTTGGGGTTGGGGTTGGAGTCGGAGTTGGAGTTGGTGTTGGTATAGGAGGCACGCTTACTCTCACACAAGCTTTATTACTTAATTTTACTCCTAATCTATTTGCATAAATAGCAGCGTCATTACAAATTAAAGTTTGATCTGGAGTATTTGATTTTATAGTTGTTCTAAAAGTTGCTATTCCTGCAGCTTGTGGTGCTCTACCAGGAGCATACCAAGCAAGCATACGAGAATCTTTGTAACCAGCAATATCAATTCCATTTGGATACCACAAAAACCATCTTGAGGGTTGCATTGAATAAGGATCGCTTAAATATTCACGATTACTCTTTCTACCATCACCTGTATTTCCCTTTAAAGTATCATAAACCCAAAAATTATTTAATGACTCGCTTCCGACCTGATATGAAATTCTATACTCAATAACATCTCCGCGTCTTGCGCTAATTGTTCCAGTTGACCAAGCACTATTTTGAGTTACGTTTCTAATTTCTTTTTTTATAGTAGCAGAAGGATTTCCCCAGGTTTTAACTGGATTACCACAACTTTTAATAACTGCCCAAGAAAATTTACCATTTACAAGATGGATGTAAGCAGAAAGTCTCTCAGGGACAAAACTTACAGAGGGATGTCTCCAGTAAATTGGAAGGCCAAAAACATCAGGGGTAGAGCCTGGCAAGTTACTTCTTCCTGCAGAAATTACATTGCCAGAAGCAACAACAGTTCCATTCGCTAAAACCACTCTGCCGTCTTTATAGACCCAGCCCTCAACTGTTTGACGATTAGCGCCATCGATATTACCATTTGTTAAAAATTCTTCAGGATAAATACCAAGTGTTCTAAATATTGTGCCGATGTCGTTATGAACGCCATCGCTTCCAGAGTTAATTTTATTTGCCAAGTCTTGAAGAGATGTAATACCATTATAAATTACTGCATTAGCATCTCTGTCACCAGCAAAAACTTGCTTTGGAGCCAATGGCAAAACAGTAAAGCTCAAAAGAATTGCACCAAAAATTAAAATTTTCCCTTTTTGAAATAATTTTTTAATTGCCATATTTTTAAAATTTTTTAAACCCCTACTGAAAGTGCTACTTTAAAGTAGTACTCTCAGTATGGGTGGCGAGCTTCGGTCTTTTATAACTCGCCGCTGCGCGGAGCTATGTAAAGGCTCCGTGCCCCCCTTACTTCTCTCGTGGACTCTGGCCTTCTAAAAATGGATCAAAAAGCTAGAAAACCAGAGGGACAAAAAAGTCCGAGAGCCGCGGTCAGACGGGGGACCCGCGGTGGCCAGCGATGGCTACTTTACGACTTGAAGGGGAACCGTTTCCCCTTCAAGCCTGGCCCTCAGGTCTTTCAACCCCTTGGCCTCATCATCACTGATGAGGTCGAGGAGCTGGCAAGCCGCCCGCTTTTGCGACCACTGCTTGACCTGGGCGACGGTAACTACCCGAAGGCCAGCCCGCCGGGCCAGGTTGGCACAACTCCTGCAGAGGTTTTTCCCCTTGAGGTTCTCATAAACCTCTTGGGCCTCCGCAGGAAGCGCCTTTACCTGCTCCTCCTTGAGGTACCTCAGGCGGTATTTGCCTGAGTCCTCATAGGGAAGCAGGTTCTGGCACTGCCGAACCTGGCACTTCCATTGGGCCATCTTCTCACCTCCTTTCTTGCCCCGCCAAAAGGCGGGTTTTTTAAAGGTTCCTTCTTTGGAGACATTATTTAAAAAATAGTGTCTCCAAAGAAGGAGGGTACCCCAAGGAGTACCCTAAAAAGTGAGCGATCCTCCCGAGCCGTTTCGCCCCAATCCCGGAAAGCGGATTTTGTAGGTTGGCCCGGGAGGATCGCAAATTTTTTAAAGGTACTTTATTTTTTCCATCTATATTATATCATATATAATTTTTAATGTCAATAGAATAACCAGCAAAAGCTTTTTTGAAGACTGTCCTTGGTCTTAACCGACCGAGTACAGTCTTCGGTTAGGCTTATGTCAGGTTAAATAATTTGCGCCCACCAATAAATAAAAATAAAAAGAGACTAGCTTTTAGCTAGTCTCTTATTGCAAGTTTCAAAACTAATTGAAAACCCCTTTTAGTAATAGTAATTGATGATATACTAAAAAATCTAACTTTTTCTAGTTCTTCTAAATTTTTTGCGCTTTCAATCTCTCTTCTTTTTTGAAAAAGAAAATTAAAAAGTAAAGCGGAATCCTCTTCTTTGCTGCCATCCTTTTTGATTCTCTCCCAAATCTTTCTTGTTAGCTCAGAAAGCTGGGTTAACTTTTTCTTTTTTTCGGATTCTAAATACCAAGAACAATTTTGGCATTCGTCATTTTCTTTTCCTTTTGCTCTTTCTACCAAACAATCCATACAAGGAGAAAGGGAAATTCTTTTTGTCAGATTTGAAAGTAAGTCAAAAAGTTCACTCAAAAAAAGGTCCTCGTAAATCTCCATTACCTTCACCTCCTTTTTAAAGTTCTTTTTTTTCAGATTATTTTTTATATTCTTTAAAATACCACTCTAAAACTTCTTTTGCAATAGGTTCGGCAACACTAGATCCTTCTCCGCCATAAGGCACAAGAACCAAAATAAATATTTTTGGATTTTCATAGGGAGCGAAAGCGACAAACCAAGAATGAGTTAAATCTCCTTTGTCTGATTCTGCAGTACCAGTTTTCCCAGCAGAAGAAACTGGTAAAGAAGCAAGTTGTCGACAAGACCCAGAAGGAGAAGTAACGCAAGCTCGCATTCCTTCTCTTACTTCTTCAATGTTTTTTTGACTAATAAATCCTTGAGAAAGAACTTTTGGCTCTATATCTTTTATGACCTTTCCGTCAGGACTTTTTATTTTATCAACAACTTGTGGCTGATAAATTTTGCCGCCATTTGCAATTGAAGAAAGGGCAACTGCCATATGCAAAGGTGATGCCATAAAAAATCCTTGACCAATTGAAACATCGTAAACATCTGCTATAGACCAATTTCTTTGATAAGACTTTTGCATCTCTTTTTCAAACCACTCTCTTGTTGGCACAAAACCAACTGCTTCGCCTGGTAAATCTATACCTAACAAATCCTCAATAAAAAATAAATCAAGATATTTTTTAATGCGCGAAATGCCAAGACCTTGGATGTCTTTGTAGCCTCCCCCAACAGTAAAAAAATAAGTATTACAAGACTCGGCAATGGCTTTTTTTAAATCTACTGTTCCGTGGGCTTTCCAATCTTTTTTAATAGTTGGCTTTGAAGGGTTATAAGGATTTGGAATCTCAATATAGCCAGGATCAAAAATAGTTGTTGAAGGAGTAATAACATTTTCTTCAAGAGCAGCAGCGGCAATTAATGGCTTGATTATTGAGCCTGAAGGATAACGAGCAGAAATTGCTTTGTTTATATTGTAAATTCTTTTTTGACTTTCTAAATATTGTAAATATTCAGCGCTTAAATTTTTTCTTGAAAAAACATTATTATCATTTGAAGGAATTGAAACCATTGCCAAAACTGCTCCATTTCGAGGATCTAAAGCAATAGCGATTGCATCTTTGCCAGGCACTTTCTTTTGAATCGCATCATAAATCTTTTTTTGGAGCTTGGCATCTATGTTTAAAATCAAAGTGTCCCCTATTTGCGGATTTCTTGTAATTTTTTGAGAAACTACTTCACCTTTTGCATTAACAATTTTTTCAAGAATTCCCTTTTTACCTCGAAGATATTTTTCATAAGTTTTTTCTACGCCATCCTTTCCTACCCAATCTCCTGGTTCGTAATATTGAGGATCTGTTTTTAATTCTTCTTCTGTTGCCTCTCTTTCATATCCTAAAATGAAGGAAAAATAAAGATTATTAAGATAGTTGCGATAATACCTTTTTTCTTTTTCTTTACTGTTTATCTTGGCATTTTTGTCTTCAATATTTTCTACCAATAACTCTCCGTCTTTTGAATAAATTAATCCTCGAGGAGCTTCAAAATATACTTTTCTTAAATAATTATCAATTGCTTTTTGTTGATATTCTTTCCCTTTTGCCAAAACTAAAAAAGAAGTTCTTAAAAAAAGGCAAAGAAAAAGAAAAGAAAAAATAAAAAAAACAAAAATAAATATTTTGTCTTGAATTTTAACTTCAAGTTTTCCTTTTTCTCTTTTCTTTTTTTCTTGGGCATCAAGCAATATTTCTTCTGGTTCTAAGATTTCTTTAAATTGAGTTTTGACTTGATATTTTTTTATCATAAATTGAAAAAAATTTATTTGTTTATTATACAAAAAAAACCGCTTTTTAAAAGAGCGGTTTTAATTTGAACTTTTTGAAAGGCGGCGTCCTACTCTTGCCCCAAAAGGGACTACCATCGGCTCCGGAGGGTTTCACTTTTGAGTTCGGAATGGGGTCAAGTGTAGCACCTCCGACATTACCGCCTTTCAAAAAGTTCAAATCAGTCTTTTTTTCGGGAAAATTACGAGTTTGTCGAGGGATAAATGGCCTATTAGTACTGCTCGGCTAAACCTGTTACCAGGCTTACACCTGCAGCCTATCAACCCAATCATCTTTTGGGGGCCTACGAGTCCTAATCTTGGGGTGGGCTTCGAGCTTAGATGCCTTCAGCTCTTATCCCGTCCCAACATAGCTACCCAGCGGTGCCCTTGGCAGAACAACTGGTAGACCAGAGGTTGGGTCGTTCCGGTCCTCTCGTACTAGGAACGACTCCCCTCAAGACTCAACGCCTGCGGCAGATAGAGGACCGACCTGTCTCACGACGGTCTTAACCCAGCTCGCGTAGCGCTTTAATTGGCGAACAGCCAAACCCTTGGGACCTTCTCCAGCCCCAGGATGCGCTGAGCCGACATCGCGTTCCTCCTTTAATTGGGCTAGCGTATTTTGCGCTGCTCAAAATGGAGTTAGGACTATACCTTCACCCTACTTTTAATAAGTAGGGGGCGGCGTATTAGCCCTCCGCACTTGGAGAACTCTGTCCTTAAAAAGGACAAGTCTCTACGGGGCCATAACTCAACAACAATAAAACTTACTTAACCTTCTCCTATCTTATACCTCATTGAAGGAATTAAAAATGGTCTAATCTTCTCTACAAAATAAGGAATACTCTCTTTCAAAATTCTAATCCGATAATACTTTTTGTCTTTATTAAGTCTTGCTTTTATCTTAAGAAGTCTCAAGGCATGAAGCAATCTTCTCTGATCTTCCATGCTAAATTGTTGAGAATTTAAATAAAAATCATTTTTCTTTGTCCTACTCCCGTCATCCATAAACCAAACTGCCAGACTCAAAGAATTCAATTCAAATCCTTTAGGAATTACTTTCTTTCCTTTGCTATAAAATTTTTCAAAAATTTCTGAAATTTCCGGATGACCCCTTGTAAAAAATCTATAACCAATCCTTCTCTCATCAATCTTTCTTACCTTTGGTGCGCTCTGACAAATATTTTTTAAAATTCCGTACTTCCAATCTACATATTCCTTTGCCTTAATAGAATGATTTACTTCTAAAAAAGCTTCTTTTCTATTTGGTAATTTCCTTAAATAACCATCTCCTAACACGCAACCAATAATCACTGATTTTTGTTGTTGAGTTAGGCTTCCCACGGTATTGCCATGACTTGAAGCTTTGTTTTTTATCTTTTTCATATTTTTTTCATAAAAATAATTTTATCATATTTAAGCTTACAAGTCATGGGTCTACCGTTATGAGCCGCTTTATCCCCTTCTTGACTAATTTTTAGCCAAAAAGGAGCGTGATGCCATTACTGGCATAGCACCCCGATGCCTTTTTGGCCAAGGTGCCGATCAGGGCCGTCAATGTGGACTTTCGGGCCCTACCAGCCTGTTATCCCCGGGGTAACTTTTATCCGTTGATCTTCCTCTTTTCTAAGAAAAGAGGTCGGTTCACTAAGCTCGAGTTTCCTCACTGCGCGGTTTTTCCACCTTGCAGTAAAGCCGGCTTGTGCCTTTGCACGACCACTCCGATTTCCATCCGGAGCTAGCCGACCTTAATAGACGCCTCCGTTACCTTTTAGGAGGTGAGCGCCCCACTCAAACTGCCCGCCATACACTGTCCCCCAGGTTTTTCCTGGGGTTAGACTTACTTCCTTGGAAGGTGGGTATTTCACTGGCGGCTCCACCCCGCCCGGAAGCGGGGCTTCATAGCCTCCCCACTATGCTACGCATCCAAGAAAATAAGTCAATGTAAAGCTGCAGTAAAGCTCCCGGGGTCTTTCCGTCTTGCCGCAGGTAGCCGGCATCTTCACCGGCACTGCATTTTCACCGGGCTCCTCATCGAGACAGTTCCCTGGTCGTTACGCCTTTCATGCGGGTCGGAACTTACCCGACAAGGGGTTACGCTACCTTAGGCCGATCGCTACCCCTTAAAGCGTCGCGGACTATATCATCTAATTGGCATACTTTTATTGTATACCAATTAGCCTACCGTATAGTCTCTGAGGGGACTGTTTTAGCTGTCTTCAAAATTTTTTTGGACCCTTTTTAAGATTTGATTTCTTGTCGGTTTTCTATTTTTTCCTTGATAATTCATTGAATAAGCTAAATCAATAACTTTTTCTAACTTTTCTTTTGTTAAATGGGAACCATCAGATAAAATCTGAAGAATTTTTTCAAATTTCTCAAAATCTTGCCTTTTTGTGGCAAGAGGATATTTTTTGAAAAAGGGAACTACTTTTTCTAAATTATTTCGGACACCTTCTATACTAAATACCCAAACATTGCTTCCTGCTTTTTTTCTTACTCTTCCGGTCTTAAAAATTTTTTTATACAAAAACAGGATTTCTTTATTTTTTTCATGTTGATATACCTGAAATTTCACATTTACCTTTATCTTCCCCTTCAGTTCAGGGCAATAAGCAAAAGAAACATTAAAACTTCCTTCGCCATCTGCAAACCCTGCTAAAAAATATCTTAAATACTTCCCCTTTAGTTTTTTAAAAATTTCTAAATCTTTTTTTCTCATAGAAATTTACAGCTAAAACAGTCTTCCCTGCTGATCACCTACCGCGAAAGTCCAAAATTAAATTTGGAATCGCTTGCTACAAGATTGTCACCCTTAAGGGTACTTGCAGCATAAGTAGGCTTCCCAGCATATTAGGTAGGTTTTATGACCGCCCTAAGGATCACGGTCAGAGTTACCGCCGACGTTCACCAGGGCTTCAACCACTCAGCTTCAGCTTTACTAATAGCAAAACTGAAACCGGCAGTCTTAACCTTCTGGCACTGGTCAGGCGTCAGCCCCTATACATCCTGTTACCAGTTGTGCAGGGACTTGTGTTTTAAATAAACAGTCGCCAGGGATCTTTCGCTGCGCCCAGTACCATTTAAAATGGTACTTGGGAGGCCTTATTGCGAACTTACGGCCGCTTTTTTGCCGAGTTCCTTGATGAGGATTCACCCGTTCGCCTTGGTCTCCTCGACCTACCTACCTGTGTCGGTTTGCGGTACGGATCCTCTACTTTTATCCTTAGAGGCTTTTCTCGAGAGAATGCTCGGCTGAATTTTCCTGCCCGTGGGCAAGAATTTTGTCCTTACTTGGGTTTGATGCTTGGCGGATTTTCCTACCAAGCGCCCTTATAAGGACAACGCCAATCCAATAAGACGCTCAACCTACTATTCTCTGTCACCCCATCGGAAAAAGTAGAAGAGGGTCGGAATATTAACCGACTGTCCATCTCGAACACCCTTTCGGGTGGCCGATTAGGGCCGCCTAACCCTTGGCTGATTTCCATTGCCAAGGAAACCTTAGGTTTTCGGCGTCCCGGTCTCTCACCGGGATTGCGGTTACTCATGCCAACATTCTCTCTTCCCTTCGCTCCAGCCAGGCTCACGCCTTGACCTTCAACGCGAAGAGAATGCTCCCCTACCGCCCGCAAAAACGCAAGCGTTTTTGCGGACCCACATCTTCGGTACCTTGCTTAGCCCCGTGAATTTTCGGTGCCTTTTCGCTAGAGCAGTGAGTTGTTACACACTCTTTAAAGGATTGCTACCTCTAAGCAAACCTCCTGCCTGTTTTAGCGAAAAGACCTCCTTTAAAACACTTAGCAAGGATTTAGGGACCTTAGATGGTGGTCTGGGCTGTTTCCCTTTCGACTATGGAGCTTAGCCCCCATAGTCTAACTCTTTTTTTGCTTTGGTGGTATTCGGAGTTTGATTGGGTAAGCCAGGCAAAGCCCGAGCAGACCCATTCAGTGCTCTACCCCCACCAAAGCACAAAGAAAAAGGCCAGCCCTAAAGCTGTTTCGGGGAGAACCAGCTATTCCCAGGCTCGATTAGCTTTTCACTCCTTACCACAGGTCATCCAATGGCTTTGCAGCGCCAACTGGTTCGGGCCTCCCCCCGACTTTCATCGGGGTTCACCCTGCCCATGGTAAGCTCGCCTGGCTTCGGGTCCTGTGCTATGGATAAAAACGCCCTTTCGGACTTGGTTTCCCTATGCCTCCGCTCCGTAGAGCTTAGGCTACCCATAGCACAGACTCGTTGGCTCGTTCTGCAAAAAGCACGACGTCACTTCATCTAAATGATGAAGCTCCGTCTCTTTGTAGGCTTGTGGTTTCAGGTTCTATTTCACCGGGGTTACCCCCCTACTTTTCACCTTTCCCTCACGGTACTGGTGCACTATCAGGGACCAGAGAGTATTTAGCCTTGGCTGATTAGTTCAGCCAACTTCCCTCAAGATTGTCATATCTTGAGGTACTCAAGGAAAGTATCAAGGAGTGTAGGATTGTTTTCGTCTACGGGACTTTCACCCTCTATGGTTGTTCTTTCCAGAAACATTCGACTAACAATCCTAACTTTTAAACTCCCTCAGAAACCGAGCATATAGAAAAACTATATGCTCGATCTCCGACGATACTTCCTTACAACCCCGAGCGTAAAATACGCTCGGTTTGGGCTATTCCCTTTTCGCTCGCCGCTACTGGGGGAATATTCTCCACAAACTTCGAAAATTTGTGGAGCTTTTTTTCTTTTCCTCCGCTTACTGAGATGTTTCACTTCAGCGGGTTCGCCCGCACCGCGCGAAACGGTGCGTAGCACTGCTTTCGCAGTGCTGGGTTTCCCCATTCGGAAATCCCCGGATCAAAGGTTGCTAGCCACCTCCCCGAGGCTTATCGCAGGCACGCCACGTCCTTCATCGCCTTCTGGTCCTGAGGCATCCACCACAAGCCCTTCCGCAATCCCTCGACAAACTCGTAATTTTCCCGAAAAACTATTTTGCTCTCTATTAACTTGTCAAAGAACTTTCTTCTCTGTCTTTCTGGCTTTTTTAAAATAAAACATGCCGCGGAAGCGGCATGTGGTCTCTAAAAACTAAACATAGAAGATTAGCCGCTTCCTTTTAAAATTCTTACCGGATTTCTCATAAAATTATTCATTTATTTTTTACACCGTCTATTTTATTATTTTTAAAATTTTTTGTCAAGGCCTACGTATTAACGGATGTAAAATGTAAGTGAAATGGTATTGGTTAACGGATTTAAAAGGTAAGTGAAATGGTATTGGTTAACGGATTTAAAAGGTAAGTGAAATGAATTGGGTAAAATGGGGTAAAAAAGGTCGGAAATGCAGACCAATTAGCCCATTTTACCAACATGGATATATATCCCAAAAAATCAATGCATAAAAGCTTTAATTGAAAAAAGAAGGAACTAAAGAAAATCTATGAATCCTTAAATCCTGCTGAATTGAAAAGAGTAATTGATAGAAAATTAGACCTTCTTTACAAGATCTATCAAAAGAAAAACAAACCTTCAAAGGTCGAACCTCAAAAGAAAATCAAACCAATTTCACTTACTTAGTTAAATGATTTGTCAAGGCCTATTTTCTTTTCTTCCTCTTGCTTCTTCAATAATCTTTTCTGCTTCTTCTTTTGGTTTAAAATCTTTTAACTTTACCCACTTACCAGGCTCTAGGTTTTTATAATTCTCAAAAAATTCTTTGATTTCTTTTTTTGTATGCTCTGGTATATCATCAACATTATTTATGTTTGCAAGGCGGGGATCAATTTTGGCGTCTGGAGCTGCAATAATTTTAGTATCAACTCCTGCTTCATCTTCCATTTCAAGCAGACCAACAGGCCTTGCTTTAACTATACAACCAGGGAAAGTTGGATTTGTTGCTAATAAAACTACATCTAATGGATCTCCATCTTCGCCTAATGTATCTTTAATAAAACCGTACTCAAAAGGAAAATACATTGGCGAATAAAGAGTTCTATCAAGCTTTATTGCCTTTAACTCTTCATCATACTCGTATTTTTGAAAAGAACCTTTAGGAATTTCAACAAAAATATGTATTTCCATAAACCTGAAAGAGCAGGGCAAATTTTTAAAAATGCCCTCACTCTTTTTTAAATTTTTCAACCTTTTTTAAAGTTTTATTTTTGAACTTCTTTTTCTTTTGTTTCACGTGAAACATTAGTTTTTTCTTCTTCGCTAGATTCCTTTTGTTCTTTCCCCTCTTTCGCCCCTTCTCTTGTTTTCTCTTTAACCTCCTCATTTTCTAATTCCTCTGCTTCTTTTGAAACCTCGACTCCTTTTACTTCAATTTTCCATCCTGTTAGCTCGCTTGCTAATCTTACATTCTGCCCATCCCTTCCTATAGCTAATGAAACCTGATCTTCTGGAACTTTTATCTCCGCTTTATCCTTTTTAATTTTCACTTCTAAAACTTCGGCAGGAGATAAAGCATTTTTAATAAAATTTTCAGGATTTTCATCCCAAGCAATAATATCAATTTTTTCTCTTCCGAGCTCCTGCATTACTGCATTTACTCTTGTTCCCCTTTGGCCAACACAACTTCCAACAGGATCAATTCCAGGTTCTTTTGTAAAAACTGCGACTTTAGAACGAGAACCAGGATCCCTGGCAATTGACTTTATTTCAACAATCCCAGAGGAAATTTCAGGAACCTCAATTTTAAAAAGTTGAGACAAAAATTTTGGATGGGATCTAGAAATCTTCACTTCTGGCCCCCGAGGCGTTTCTTTAACATCTTGACAATAAAAACGCATCCTTGTTCCAATTTTATAAAACTCCCCAGGAATCTGATCCTCTTTTTCTAAAACAGCAATTGTTTTCCCGATATCAACAAAAACCTTATCTCCTTCTTTCCTTTGAATAACCCCCGAAACCACCTCTCCTTTCTTTTGACTAAATTCTTGCAAAATCACTTCTTTTTCTGCTTCTCTTATTTTTTGTAAAAGCACTTGCTTTGCGGTTTGAGCAGCAATTCTCCCAAACCTCTTTGGTGGAGGAAGAGGAAATTCAAGCTCGTCGCCTGCTTTAACGTCTTTTTTTATCTTCTTTGCCTCTTCAATTTTTATATGGCGCAAGGGATTGAACCTAACTTTTTTAACCTCGCCTTCTAAAGTTTGCTCTTCTCCTTCTTTTAAAATCATCTCATCATCTACTACTTTCTTTGCTAAAAAAAAGTCTGGCTTACCAGTATCTTGGTTAAATTTTACCCTATACTTCTCTTCTTTTTGACCATATTCTTTCTTGTATGCCGAAGCAAGAGCAGCTTCTATTACTTCAATTACCTTATCTTTTGGTATTCCCCTTTCTTCTGCTATCTGGATTACTGCTTGAGACAATGTTTTTAAATCAATTTCTTGAACCATATTTTTAAAATTTTTAATTTATCTTTTTGACTTTTGATTTTTTTAACTGTTTGGAATTCGGGTTATTATGATTTAGGGCTTATTTAGAAATTAGAAATTGATAAATGCTTTGTGCACCCAGCAGGAGTTGAACCTGCAACCTTGGGCTTAAGAGGCCCCTGCTCTGCCAGTTGAGCTATGGGTGCTTTTTAAAGTTTTATTTTTAAAGTTTTAAAGATTAAAATACAGACAATATTAAATTGTCTGTATTTTTTTATTATAAAAAAATGAAAAAATTTTGCAAGGGCTATTTGATAAACTTCTGACCAATAACAGAAACCCCTCGTGGATAAAGATCAAGACCTTCATTCTTACCTGTAACTGTATTCCAAGCATCTTGATACGCCATAGAAGATTTTTGAAGCAAGTTTTTTGCTTTTACATAACTATCGTTAGTAAAAATTTCCCATGGAGAAGCTTTTGAATATTTTAAAATAGTGTTTGTATTAAATGTCTTAGAAAGCCAAGTAATAGAAAAACATGTCTTTTGGGAACAAGGTCTCCCCCTTTCGTCTTTATCTATACAACAATAATCAAAATCAGATCTATTTACATCGGGCCAGCCAACAAGTCTATAGGCATAACGATCAGTACCCTTCACCCAAGCAAATAACAGTGCTCCTTCAAGGGGGGTAACATATTTATTGATAAAGTTTTTAAATAATCCTTTGTCTTTTTGGGGCGGATCTAAAGCCAAGTAAGTTAGACCATCGAAAACCGCAATGGAAGCACTTGCCCATCCCATTCTGCTCTTGTCCAACGAGAGAATAAAAAAGTTTCTTGTTTTCCCTTCGTGAGAAGCTGTAGAGTTATTATAAATATTGTTAAGTTTTTCATTTATTTTTTCAGCATATCTCAAATAAATATTTGCTTTTGTCTTGTTACCCATAGCCAACGCTAACTCTCTTGCTGCTATTGAAGCCGCAAATGTTTTTATAGCAATATAAACATTGCCATTTTCATGGGAAAGAAGAAAATCTTCACCACAACAATCAAACGTAGTCCTACCCAAAACCTCAACTTCAGGTTCAGGAACTTCAGGAGCTAAAATTTTCTTTACGGCTTCACTTGTTATATCTGCTCTTACTTTTGTGGGTACAATGATAGGGTTTCCATTATTGTCAAAAGTAACACCAATCAATCCATCTTCATTACCATCTAAAACATCCTTTTTTCTGATATAACCTAAAAATGATTCAATACAAGAAGTATCATTGTCAGAATTATTAACATCGCATTTAAGGTTCTTTATAAAATCAATATCACCTGTTTTTTTCCAGTAGCGATAAGCAATTAAAATAAAATTTAAATTTTCTTCAATCGGCATCGCTCCATAGCCATTATACATAATATATGCCTGGTCTTTAAGAATTGGCGGCACGTTCGGAATAGGGCTGGGACGGTTTATAAAATTCTTTGGTGGTTGTTGCCCCATATCATGCTGCAAAAACATTTTCCCTACGTTCTTGTCATATTTTGCATATTTTGCCCACTCGCTCAGTTGAAGTTTTAAGACCCACGGTATGTACTCGGCTTCAAAAATTGCTGTCTCGTGAGCCACATCTACAGTAGAAAGATAATTACATCTCCCTTCAGCCACATAATAGTGAACATCATTTTTCTCGGGATTATATAATAACCAAGTATTTGCAAAATAACTATGAAGAGCCTGGGATAAAATCCACTGGGCGTTTATGTTTAAAACCCTTCCGTCTCCTCCCCTAATATTATTGGAAAATTCAGTTGTTTTTTTAATAATTACATCAAAATTCCTTATGCCATATTCAACTACTTCGTTAACATCTTTAAAAAGCTTTGTATAATAAAATTTATAAGAATTGCCCCATTCATCCTTCATAACCTCCCCACCGTTATATCCTGCATATATAAAAACGATAGCCTTTTCTTTCTCTTCCTCTGGCAAATTATCTCCCCATTTATCTTTCTTTTCAAACTTGAAAGAAATAGCAAAAGCTCCAGGGTTCCACTTGCTTCCGCCAATTTTGCAATTACCACTATAATTTTCCCCCTTATTCGTATCGCAAGGAAGGCTTCCGTGATTTCTAAAATGATCAAACACTCCATCGCCATATCCAAAGGTTACTAAATTTTGAGGATCCCAAATTGCCAAAGTCCTTATTCCGCCATTGTCCTCTGGAGTCTGATAATATATAAATTTTATTTTGCCGCCTTTATAATCTACTTGCTTATAGTCTTTAAAATAATCAATCGCAACTAAAAGCTGACCACTTATTTCGTCATCGTTTAAATTGTCATTGTTATAGTTTGTATTATAAAGAGCAATTTCATTGTAAAAAAGGGGCGCTATAGACAACTTAAAGTCCTCTGAACTGTCATCTAAAACCCTTGTGGGAGAAAAAGGAGAAACTGTAGCAATAGATGTCAGAATAAGAGGATTGCCTTTTGGATCAGGGTGATAACCATAAATTCTTTGTCTATCAGGTAAAACCTCTATTAAAGTTGCTTTCTCCGGATAATTTTGACTGCTGGGAGGAAAACGATACACACTTTTGTTACTTTCTAATCTAGTTGCTACAATAAAAGAGGTTGGGCTATCAATCTCAGCCCCCATAGTGCTTGACCAAACCTTTTTCATAATTGGATCAAAATGAAAATTAAGATTTAAACGAGAACCAAATCTAGCGTTTTGAACACCAAGATTTGTAGGATAATCAACATGTTGGGGTTCGGGGTAGTAATTAAGAGGGGTGGTTCTATAAATAGATCTCCCCCAGCCAAAAATTGCACCAAGAAGCGAATTAATTCTTTTCTCACTTATACTCTGCGCTTCTCTGTTCCTTCTTGAATCCACACCATATACCGAGTAATTACCTTTTGACTCTGCCTCTTGCATATTTTCTGCCATTTCGACTTCTTCTTTTGGTAATTCAGAAGATTGAGACATTTCATTTTGAGTTTGCCCTTGAGAGGTTCCTTGACCTCCGCCGCATTGAATCTCGTTCCATTTTCGACCAAAAATTGTACCAGCGCTATTTCCTGTTGCAAAAACCACAATAGTATTTACAATAATCCACGCGCCAAGAACAATCGCATAGCCAATAACAGTAGCTGTAATGGTCTGTCTTGCTCTTGTAATTTGCTGGGGATTGCCATGAGCAGTAATAAAAAGTATCGCCGAAACAATTGCCATTATAGCAACAAGAGGAATAGCAACATCTATAGAAAGAAATGAAATCACTTTACTAATGAGTACAAAAAAATAACATAAATTGCAGGGCTCTTCTCCTTCGCCGCCACAAGGAACAAGACCCTTAGCGAGAACAAAAAGGGGAAGGGCTACAAATAAAAAAATTAATATGGTGCTTAAAATTTTGATTTTTTTTCTCATATTTTTTAAAAATTACTTGCGCCCTCTGAGGGATTCGAACCCCCAACTCGACGTCCGAAGCGTCGCGTGTTATCCATTATACCAAGAGGGCAAAATATTAGTCAATCCTTTTTAAAAATTTTAAATAAAATTAAAAATTTGTCAAAATGTTTCACGTGAAACACCGATTTTTTTATTTTAATTGAAAATTAATTGAAAATTAATAGAAATAAAGTTAAAATGATAATGCTTATGGATTTAAAAATTCCAAAAGAAATAATCTTTGCAATAAAAACCCTTAACAAAGCTGGTTTTGAAGCCTATTTGGTCGGTGGCTGTGTTCGAGACCTCCTTGAAATAAAAAAACCTAATGATTGGGATATCGCCACCAATGCAACGCCAAAAGAAATTCAAAAAATTTTTAAAAAAAGCTTTTATGACAATAAATTTTTAACAGTAAAAGTAATTACTAATTCTAAAGACCCAACTTTAAAAGAAATAGAAATTACTACTTTTCGCAGCGAAGCAAGTTATACAGATCATCGCCACCCAGACAAAGTAAAACCAGCTAAAACAATAGAAGAAGATCTTTCCAGAAGAGATTTTACAGTAAATGCAATGGCAATGAAATTAAATTTGAAGTTGGATATTGTTTCGGATTTCGAATTTCGGATTTCGGATTTTAATATTATTGACCCTTTCGGGGGACAAAGGGACCTTGAAAATAAAATTATAAGAGCAGTAGGAGATCCAAAAGAAAGGTTTTCAGAAGATGCTCTGCGCCTTTTGCGAGCAGTAAGATTTGCTACAACTCTTGGAGAAAGCTGGAAAATTGAAGAAAAAACCAAAAAAGCCATCAAAGAAAATGCTCATTTAATTCAAAAAATCTCAAAAGAAAGAATTAAAGAGGAGCTTGAAAAAATAATAATGTCTCCTTTGGCTTATGAAGGATTCTTGCTTTTACATAAAACCGGCCTTCTAAAATATATAATTCCCGAGCTTGAAATGGGGGTTAGTGTTTCCCAAAATCGTCATCACATTTATACAATATTTGAACATTCTCTTTTATCCTTAAAATACGCGGCAAAATACAACTATAATTTAGAAGTTAGACTTGCAGCCCTTTTGCATGATATAGCAAAGCCCCAAACTAAAAGAGGGGAGTGGCCAGATGCAACTTTTTATAACCATGACATTGTTGGTGCAAAAATAGCAAGAAATATTTTATACCGGCTTCGCTTCCCCAAAAAAGTAATAGAAAAAGTAGAATTATTGGTAAAAAATCATATGTTTTTTTATGACCCAGAGGTTGTCACTGAGTATTCTGTAAGAAAACTTCTTCGAAAAGTTGGAAAAGAAAATATAAAAGATCTTCTTTGCTTGCGAATTGCTGACAGAAAAGGTTCTGGCGTACCAAAAGCAAAACCCTATAGGCTTCGTCATCTTGAATATATGATTGAAAAAGTTTCCCGCGATCCAATTTCTGTTCAAATGTTGAAAGTAAATGGAAATGATGTTATGAAAATTTTAAATATTCAACCAGGACCTAAAGTAGGACTTATTTTAAACGCTCTTTTGGCAGAAGTATTGGAAAGTCCAGAAAAAAATAATAAAAATTATCTTCTGGAAAGAATAAAAGAGGTTGGTGAAATGAGCGAAGAAGAATTAAAAAAAGCCGGCAAAATAGTAGAAGAGAAAAAAATGGAAATCGAAGAAGAATTAAAAAAGAAATATTGGGTAAAGTAATCTATACAAAATTACGATATCTACAAATTTACAAATCTTTACGAATATACGAATACGAATAAAAAAATATCTCAAATGTCAAATCCTATAATTTTTTAACGAAGTGATAAAATTAATGCGTAAGCTCCATAACTCAAATCTATAAAACTAAATCCGAAATTCGAAACACGAAATACGAAATTCGAAACAAATACTAAATCCCAATGATTCAAAATGATTCAATTTTTAAAAACAAAAGAGGTTGGAATTTGTAATTTAGAATTTAGAATTTTGTTTAGAATTTAGGGTTTAGAATTTCGAATTTGATAAACTTATTTGTATGCTATCTATAAACGACCTAAAACCAGATACTGTTTTTTTATATAAAGGCGAGCCATTTGAAGTTATTGAAGCAAAACACCTCCATCTTGGTAGGGGAGGGGCAATATTGCAAACAAAGATAAAAAACTTAAAAACAGGAAATATTATTAAGCAAAATTTTAAACCAAGTGAGGTCTTTGAAGAAGTAGATGTTTCACGTGAAACAGTAAAATATCTTTATAATCATCGGGGGAAATATTTCTTTTGCTTTTTGCAAGCCCCATCAAAGAGATTTTTTCTTGAAGAAAAAATAATTCAGGAAAAAAAAGATTTTTTAAAACCAGGCCTTGAGGTCCAAACAATTGAAATAAAAGGAGAAATTTTAGATATCATTTTGCCAATAAAAATAACTTTAAAAGTTGTAGATACGCCTCCGGCTTTTAAAGGCAATACTGCCCAAGCAACCACAAAACCAGCAATTCTTGAAACAGGAGTCCAAATAAAAGTTCCTTTCTTTATTGAAAACGGTGACACAATAATCGTAAATACAAGAAAAAGAGAATATGTCGAAAGAGCAAAATAAAAATATCTCAAATGTTAAATCCTATAACTTAAATCTATATGTTAAATATGTGAAATACAAAAATTTTGTTATCTTTTAAAAAAAATAAATAAGATAATTAGATTTTAGGTTTAACATATGGATATTAGATATGAGATTTGAGATAATAAATTTTTGTTTTTAATCTTTATGCAAAAAACTTCTCTTAAATCCCAAACAAAAAAATTGCTAAAAGAATATGGCATATCTCCCAAAAAATATATGGGGCAAAATTTCTTGATTGACAAAAAAATTCTTGATAAAATTATAGAAACAGCTGAGCTTAAAAAACAAGATACAGTTTTAGAAATTGGTGCTGGGACCGGTATCTTAACAAAAGAGCTTGCAAAAAAAGTCAAAAAAGTCATTGCTATTGAAAAAGATAAAAACCTGATTAAAATATTAAAAAAAGAACTCGAAAAAGAAAATATTAAAAATGTAGAAATTATTGAAGGTAATGCCCTCTTTCTTGAAAAAAGTTCTTTAAAACTGCCCAATAATTATAAGATTGTTGCTAATCTTCCTTATTATATTTCAGCAAGGGTTTTAAGAAAGTTTCTTGAAGAAATTCCTCAAAAAAAACAAGGCAAAAGACCAAAACTAATGGTAGTTACTGTTCAAAAAGAAGTAGCAAAAAGAATTTGTGCCACTCCTGGCAATATGAATATTCTTGCTATTTCTGTTCAGTTGTATTCTTTTCCTAAAATTGTTAAAATTATAAAAAAAGAAAGTTTTTGGCCAAAACCAAAAGTTGATGGCACAATATTAAAATTAAAAATAAAAAATAAAATACCGAAAATAGACACAAAAAAATTTTTTAAAATTATAAAGGTCGGCTTTTCTTCTCCACGAAAGCAAATTAAAAATAATCTTAAAAAAGTGTTTGGTAAAGAAACCGAAGAATTTTTAAAAAATAAAGGAATAAATCCTCGCTCACGGCCAGAAGAAATTAAGCTTGAAAATTGGGTTTTTTTGCAAAACGATTCAAATATAATATAAATTATAAATAATAAATTATAAAATATGCGATCTAAATTTTTGTTTCTTGAAAAAATAGAACTTTTTTTTGCCAAAGTCTTCCTTTTCTTACATAATCCCAAAAATAAAAAAATACTTTTAATATTATTTGGAATTATCTTTTGTGGAATCTTTCTTCCTTCTCGTTTTGCTCTTTCTTTTTTTGTTGGAGATGTATTAAATTGGGTAAAATGGCTACCCGTAAGAATTCCTGTAACCCTAATGGTAATACCCCTTTACATAGCGGCATTTTTAACCATTCCTTTTGTGGGACTTTCAGGGTTGTTAGTAAGGTGGACACTCAGTCCTGATTTCACAAGCTTTCCTTATACAAAGCCTGGCGATGCTAATAACGGCGGAAATCCTATTATAAAGGCTGGACTAGACGTTACACTACCTTTAGCAAATATGATAATCATATTGTGTTTTGTTGCTATTGCAATAGCAACAATTTTAAGGATAGAAAGTTATTCTTTCCAAAAATTATTACCTACATTAATAATAATTGCTCTTCTCGTTAACTTTGCACCTGTTCTCTGCGGATTAGTGGTAGACGCTGGCAATGTTACCATGAATTTCTTTGCTGGTCATCTTGGAGGCATAAGTGGCATGGCTAAAATTGCTAAAACTCTATGGGGAGAAGGAGGTTTTTGGCATGATATAATGGGAATGTGGGGTCTTCACAGTGGAACTGAAATGGCAATATATGTATCTCCAATTGCAAAAACTCTATCAATAATTATTTATAATTGCGTAGCTACGCTTATATTATTTATGTTTTTTATCCTTTTCATTTTAAGATATATAATGATCTGGCTATTAGTTATTCTTTCTCCAATAGCTTTTGTCTCTTATATTCTTCCCGCAACAAGAGGCTATTTTAAAAAATGGTGGAATCAACTACTTCAGTGGTCTTTTGTCGGCGCAATCGGGGCATTCTTCCTGTTTTTAGGAGGAATTACTATGTCACAGTTTGGTAATGCGAATTTAAGCCCCCCAGCGGCAGATACTACCTGGTTAACAGAAATTATAAACTCAATGCTTCCCGCCCTTTTCTCTTGTACTGTTTTGTTAATTGGATTTTTTATGACATTAAAAGGCGGAGCGATAGGAGCGACTCTTGCAACCTCTGCTGCTGTAGGTGCCGCAAGTAGGATTAGTAGTTGGACAGGTAAAAAAAGTTGGGGCGCCGCGCAAGGCTTCTTTGGTAAAGAAGGAACTAAAAGATATGAACTAGCAAGAAGATTAGAGAAAAGTAGATTTGTACCAATAAAACCGGGTACATTAACTGGAGCAAGAAGAGCAGAAATAGAGGGCAGAACCGAAGAATACAGAAAACAATTCAAACTCGCTTCTACAAACGAGCTAAAAGACCGAGCAGATCGATTAAAGAGATTAAAGATTTTTGGAAAGGATAGAATTGGAGAAGCAAGGGGATTAATCGAAGAATTAACAGCAAGAGGTGAACTAGATGCAAGCTATGCTCCTATAATAAAGCAGCTTGAATCACAGGGATATGTAGGAGAAGCGAAGAAAGCCAAAAAGAAATTGCCAATATTAGCAATTGATAGCCAAAAATCTCGTCAAGAAAATGAAGCAACTCTTAAAGAGCTTTTTGAATCAATGACCAATGAAGAAAAACAACAGATTCAACCTAACGCTTACACCGAGCCACTGGTAACTCAGGCGGCACTTAGAACAGTAACCAGTCCAAAAGAATTTTCTGCTATAATTTCTAATTATAAAGCCGCGAGAGCAATAGGTCAGGGGTTGTCTGGAAAAGATATTAACGACATAGAAGCTCAAAATCCGGTCGTGGCCAGGCAATTAAAACAAGAGAGAAATCAAAGAAAAATGGGAATAAGAATTACAGGAGACCGAATTACTCCTGCTTAAAAATTTCTATGTCAGAAAACGATTCATTAAAACAAATTCTAGCTGACCCTAAAAATTTTGATAAGCTTATTGGAATAGCGGAAAATTATGGTATTCAAGGGAAATATGGTGAAGGAGTAAACAAGTTAGATGAAATTTTTGAAAAAGTTTTTACAGGTAATTTGCCCCCAGAAAAGGTAGAAGAAGAAATCAAAATGGTTTTTGGTTTTAGCGACGAACTTTGTAAAGATCTCGCAAAAGAAATGGAAAATCAAATATTTTCAAATTATAAAGCAGAACTTGAAAAATTATATAAACCAGAGGGGAAAGAGTCTCTAGAAAAAATAGAAACTGAGAAAAAAGAAGTTATTTCTGAAATAAAAGAAAACCCCCAACCACAAACCCAAGAAACGCAAACCCAAGAAAATCAACTACAAGCCCAACAAGCCAAAGAAGAAAAACTTTTTGAAACTAAACAAAACCAAGAAACAGTTGGTTTACAAAAAGAAAGTGAAGTAGACAGTCTTTTAAAAGAACTTGAAAATGAACTTAAAAAAGAAAAACAAGAAAAAGAGTTTTTGGATAATATTAAAAATCAAAGATAAATAGTTTAAAAATTTAAACTTTCCTCTTAACGATCTTTAATTTTTGATTAATGATTTTGTTAATCAATCTTTCTCTCTTTGTAGGTTTTGTTTATTTTGAAAAAAAATAAAAAAATGATAAAATTTGAAAAATATGCAATATTATGTTCCCCAATTTATAGAATCGGAATCAAAAATCATTGGACCCTTATCGCTAAAACAATTTATGCTTTTAGCTATTCCCATTACTGTGGTTATTGTTCTCTATTTTATTTTGAAAAGTCTTTTGGTATCATTAATATTAGGAGCAATTTTAGTAGGAAGCGGTGTGACTTTTGCTTTTTTTAAGTTTGAGGGCCAGGACCTTCTTTCTGTATTTAATTATGGAATTATTTATCTTTTAAAGCCCAAAAAATATTTTTGGGCAAAAAAGGGAGAAGAAGCTGTTTTCTTAAAAGAGAAGGAGAAAATAGAAGAAAAAAGAGAGGCCAGTATGCCCTTAAAAAGAACTAACGAAAGCAAATTAAGAAAACTTTCGTGGAAAATAGAAACCCAAATCCCTGAGGAAATCCAAGAAAAATACAAAACTGAATTAGAACCAATAGAAACAAGCTAAGAAAAAATTTATTAAAAATCCTTTATAAAAATATATGCCCAAAAATCTACCAACAACTCAAGATTTTTTGCCAGTAAAAGAAATTAAACAAGGGGTAGTAATATTAAAACAAGGGGGGTGGAGAAATATTTTAATGGCCTCTTCAATTAACTTTGATTTAATGTCTCAAGAAGAAAGAGAAGCAGTAATTTTTCAGTTCCAAAGCTTTTTAAATTCTCTTGACTTTGAAATTCAAATACTGGTTGAATCAAGACTTTTAAATCTAAAGCCCTACATTAAACAATTAGAAGAAATAGAAGAAAAACAAACAAATGAACTTTTAAAAATCCAAGCCCAAGAGTATAAAGATTTTATTATTTCTCTTGCAAAAATGGCAAATTTAATTTCAAAAAGTTTTTATGTAATAGTTCCTTATTATCCTCCACTAATGAGCAAAATGACTGATAATGATTTTAAAAGACATAAAGAACAATTGAATTTAAGGTCAAGATACGTTATAAATGGCTTAAGAAGCATAGGGGTTAATGCAGTGCTTTTGGAAAGTGAAGAAATAGTAGAGCTTTTGTGGTCATTTTTTAATCCAGATAAAATTAACCAAGAATTAATGCCTGTATTTCCACAAGTAGAATAAAAAATAAAAGAGGAAACATTACTAATCTTCTCAAAATAAATATGTTTTTTAAAAATCGAAACACTTCCCCCCCTCTACCAAACCAACAAGCAAATTTTATCCAAAAAGAATTAACAATAGAAAAAGAAGAAAGAATTCTTACAGTTTATGATATTATTGCGCCTTCGGCGATAGGAATTTTTCAAAATTTAATAAAAGTGGGGGAAAAATTTGCTAAAACATTTTTTGTTTTAGCCTTTCCTCAAACCGTTGAGGCTGGGTGGCTTTCACCAATTATAAACTTTAATAGTGTTCTTGATATATCAATTTTTATCTACCCGGCTTCAACTGAAAAAGTTATAAGACAACTCCAAAAAAAACTTACCGAAACAGAGGCCCTAATAATGGAAAGAGAAGAAAAAGGACTAATACGAGATCCCCAACTTGACGCTGCTCGTCAAACTCTTGAAGAGCTAAGAAGTAAATTAGTAAGAGCCGAAGAAAAAATGTTTAAATTAGGCATTTATTTTACTTTATATGCTGACAGCAAAAACCAGCTTGAAAAATTAGAAAAAGAAGTTGTAAGAGAATTTGAGGCTCGTCTTATTTATACAAAACCAGCTGTTTTTCGCCAAAAAGAAGGGTTTCTTTCTTCTTCTCCACTTTTTATAGATGAGCTTTTCACAAATACATCAATGAACACTTCTCCTCTTTCAACAATCTTTCCTTTTGTCTCCTTTGAACTAACTTCTGATAGGGGCATACTTTATGGTATAAATCGCCACAACAACTCTCTTATTATCTTTGATAGATTTTCTTTGGAAAATGCAAATATAGTAATTTTTGCAAAAAGTGGTTCTGGAAAAAGTTATTTTCAAAAACTTGAAATTTTCCGCTCCTTAGTTCAGGGGATAGATGTAATAGTAATTGACCCTGAAAATGAATATAAATATCTTGCAGAAACTGTGGGCGGTGCTTACTTTAACATTTCTCTTACATCTGACCACCATATTAATCCTTTTGACCTTCCTCCTCCAATTGAAGGCGAGCCCAAAGAAGGACTTTTTAGATCAAACATAATCAATCTTGTCTCTTTAATTCGTCTTATGCTTGGAGGCCTCTCGCCCGAAGAAGATGCAATAATGGACCAGGCCATCACTTTAACTTATGCCTCAAGAGACATCACTGCTGAATCGGACTTTTATAATCAAACACCTCCTCTCCTTTCTGACCTTCAAAAGGTCCTTGCTGGAATGGAAGGAGGCGAATCTCTTGCTACGCGCCTTGAAAAATACACCACTGGCGCTTATGCTGGATTTTTAAACCGTCACACAAATGTTGACTTAAAAGATGCCAGGATGGTAGTATTTTCGATTCGAGACCTGGAGGAAGAACTAAGGCCAATAGCAATGTTTTTAATCTTACACTATATTTGGAATATTGTGCGCTCAAAACTAAAAAAAAGAATCCTTGTTGTTGATGAAGCCTGGTGGATGATGAAACACGAAGACGCAGCGTCTTTTCTTTTTGGCATTGCTAAAAGAGCAAGAAAATATTATTTGGGGGTATCAACTATTACCCAAGATGTAAATGATTTTATGCGCTCAGAATACGGCCAGGCAATCATCTCAAATTCCTCTTTGCAATTACTCTTAAAACAATCCCCGGCTACAATAGACATAGTCGCTCAGACCTTTAACTTAACAAGAGAAGAAAGGTACTTACTTTTGCAAGCAAATGTGGGAGAGGGATTGTTTTTTGCCGGAACAAAACATGTTGCCATTCAAGTAGTTGCTTCCTACGGCGAAGACCAAATAGTCACCACAAACCCGGAACAAATTTTGGCAATCAGAAGGGCCCAGGAAGAAATTTAATTCTTAATCTTTCTTTGCTTTTATGGAAGAAAACGGTATAAGCCCAATGAGACCCGACTTTATAATAATGCTGATTTTAGCGATTATTTTTGACCTTATTGATATTATCTTAAATATTGTTGAGCTATTAACAACTTTTAGCCTTCCTCTCTTAAGTGGATTCCTCGATCTTTTGGCTTCATTTATTGTTGGTAAGTGGCTTGTGTCCGTTGGTCAAGAAAATCTTATTAAAAAACAAAAAATGCTCTCATCGGGAAAGGGTGGGCAAATACCGATTTCAAAAGACGACATCGTAAAAAGAACTTTCTTAAAAATGGGTGGATCGTTTATAATAGAAGTAATTCCTTTAATAAGTTTTTTGCCCACTTGGACAATTAACGTGCTTCTTGCTTTAGGTAAAGATTTTAAAAGGAGAATATTTCTTATTCTGGCAATGTGTATTATATTTTCACCGCTGTTATTACTAGTTGTAAGTGAACTTCTATATGTATCTCCAGCTAGTTCAAATGTTATTTCCGCTGGCTTTGACGAAAGTAAACTTGATCTTTATGAAAATCCGAATAATCCTAACAACTCAAGCGAAGTGCTAAGCTACGAATATTTAATGTCTGAAGCAGCGAAAATTCAAGCTATCAATGTTCTAGGGATAGACCCATCAAGCATAAGATATTATCAGCCACAGGAAACAGCTAATTTAATAAGGGCTGAGGTGTGCAAACAATGGTCAAGACTATCAGATTTCCAAAAACATGGATGTTCTCAATTAGACGCAGAAAGAGCAATTCTAACATATGCTATAGGAGAAGCTGAATTATTGGTCCATTTTGATCAAACCCCAAATGGAAATCTTTTTGTTTACTGCGAATATAATTGTGAACAACATGATGCAAAATGTGAATCTGGACAATATGGAACCCTACAACCTCTTTCAGTCACTTGCGATAAATATTTTAATGGGGGGACCGGGGGGAAACATTCGAGAAACCAGCAACTCGCTGCTTTTTGGGATATTAAATATATTATTTATCTTGGGGTAAAAGAAATTATTAATAAGTTTCAGGGAGCTCGTGGGAGTTCCTGCCAAGAAAGGTGGGAAAATAATTGGGATAAAGTTTTTGGTAGCAGATGGTGGGTAAAAGACCATCCTGATAGATTAGCAAGGGCCAAAGCAAAAGCTGCAGAATACGCACCTTCAGAATATAACTGTACCTCCGGAGGAAGTGGCCAAATAGGTGAATTTAATCCGCCTTCGAATATTTATGGTTATATCTACCCAGTCCCTCCCGGCAAAGGAACTAATGGAACATACTGCAGTGACTCAGGAACTGATATTACTGTCGAAAGAGGAACGCCAGTAATGGCAATAGCAGATGGTGAAGTTGTTTATATTACAATTTCTCGAGAAGAATGTAAGGCCCATATGAAAGATCAATGGTGTTATCCTCCCAATGATCCAGGAGTAGCAAGAATAAAGCATCCTGATGGTCGAAGTTCTTATTATGCTCATCTATCTGAAATAGACACCAATCTTAGACCAGGTAGTCACGTAAGGCAAGGTCAAATCATAGGCAAATCTGGCACTGCAAATTACTCACCTCATTTACATATAAGTATTTATGAAGGAGGAGAATGCTTGTCGCCAGGCAAAACCGAAAGATTATGGTTTAATCCACCTTACCACTGCCCACCCTCTGAGCACTGTCCGCATTAATTGTTGAATTTAATCAAAAAATAATTAAAATGAAATTAATTACATCAAAAAAAATGATTTTAATATCGGCCGCAAGCATCCTTCCTTTGCTTCTTGTTATTATTGCTTTTGTTAACCCATTTAACCAACAAAAAAAAGGAACTCTAATAATAGACATTGTACCCTCTGATGCTGTGGGCGCAACGGTTTATGCTACTAATAACGAAGGACAAAATTATTATATTTGCTCCGCTCCCTGTATCACTGCCTTGTCTCCGGGAAGTTACAAAATAACAATCTCAAAGGAAAATTATATTGATTATAAAGCGAAAATCTTAATTAAAAAAAATAAAACAACTGTAGTAAAGGCCAAAATGATTATGGAAGGAGAAGATTTTTTTCAAAAATTAACCCCAGAACAATCTTTGAAAGAGGGGCACGGAGCCCAAAATTATAAATAAAATATGGTAAAAGAAACAGAAATTGAAAATGAATCTTCCCTTTTAGGGAAAAATACTACGCTTATTTTTTTTCTTTTGGTGATTGTTTTCTCGCCACTTTTGCTTCTTGTTATTGTAAGGTTGTTATATGTAGCACCAAGTCAACCTACTATTGCGGGCTCCGACGTTTCTTATCCTGAAGGCGCTAACGAAGAAGAAATGATAAACAATATTAACAATTATATAAACCAACGTTACCCTACCTCTCCTTATAAAGGAATGGGGAAAGATTTCGTCGAAGCAGGAAAACAATACGGAATCCACCCAGGTTTTGTTGCGGCAATTTCAGTTCATGAAAGCTCAATGTGTACCGACAGAGGCTCTGGTTGTCTTTGTTTCCCACATAGCAATAGTTGTTTTAACTCCTGGGGAAGAAAAAAAAGTAGAGACAATCCTCCCTGTTGCGGAAACAAGTGGACACAATACCCAAGTTGGAAAGATGGAATTTATAAACATACAGAATTTTTAAGAAGAGATTATTATGATCAAGGATATACTACCGTAGAAACTATAATTAATCGATATGCTCCGCCAAGTGAAAATGACACTGCAGGATATATTGAGCTCATGAAGACATTACCAGAAAAAATTACCGGGGTGCCGTTAAAAAGTAATATTAGTGGAACGGCTCGAGAAAGAGCGATCCAGCTTGCGAAAGATCAGCTTGGAAAACCTTACGTTTTAGGTCAAGACGTGGTGCCTTATCAAAACCACCCACCGGAAAATCCACCAACAACTTTTGATTGCTCAAAACTTACTGGTTGGGCATATTACTGGGCAACAAATGGAAAATTGAATATGCCTGCATATACTCTATCTCAAGTAAGTTATTGCGCACAAACCATCCAGATTCCTCCCGGAAGCCAATCATCGGGCCAAGAAGAGCCAGGAGATTTAGTTTTTTTTGAAACTTGTAGTTCAACAAATGTAAATTCGAATCATCATGTTGGCCTTATAGTAGAAAGGGGTAAATATATTCATGCCCCTCACACAGGAGATGTGGTAAAAATAAGTGATCTTTCTTCAAGGAGAAATGGTTATTGTATCTGTAAAATTAAACCGGAATATCTTGAATAATTTTATTGAAAAAATAAAATAATAAATAGCACGAAAAGTCTTTAAAAAATTTATAATCATGAAAAAAAATATCTTAATTCCTGCCATTGTATTAATAATTGCCTCCATTTTAATTCTTTTAATCGCTGACCAGCGAAAGGGCATGCTTGAAATTTCTTTCACGCCAAAAGAAGTTAATTTTAAGATAAATAATAAACAATATTTTAAAATTAATCATTTCAAAAGGAAATTACCGCCAGGTAAATATAAAATTGAAGTTACAAAAGAAGATTATGAAACATTTAAAGAGGACCTATCTATCAACCCAAGGGAAAATAAAAAATTAAAAATAAGTCTCAAAATAAAAAAAGAGACCGAAATAGCTATTAAAACACAAGTTCTGAAACATTTAAAGAATCAACCCCATCTTTCAAAAATAGAATTTAAAATAAAAATAATAGAAATAAAGAAAGATTACGCAAAAGTCAAAGTATCCCCATCAGAAAAGGTAGTTGAAGATTTTCTTGTCATTTTAAAAAAAGAAAATAATACATGGAAAGTATTAGCAGAGGGAACTGATGACATTTCTCCTGAAACCTTAAATCAAGAAACTTTAAAGATAAATCTTATTAAAAAACTTCCTTATGTATCAGAAGAGTTTGACATAGTATATGTTGACCATTTAGATCAATTTTATGTTATAATTAAAAAAGAACCTATTGAAAAAACAAAAGAAAAAGCCAGAAAATGGCTTGACGAACAAGGAATAAACAGAAAAACTATAAAAATAAGGTGGACTCTTTCGCCAACTTTAATAAGAAGCAAACAAAAATAAATGGGTGGCAAAAAAGAAAAAAATAAATCTTTCGGATCTATCATTGTTTTAATTTGGGTTTTAATAGCTATAATCATCTATTTTTCTTTCATACCGAAAATAACATTTTCTGCTTCTACCCAATCATGGAGATGGGAAGTAGATTATCCTTTTGGCCCGCCTGACTCTAATCAATTACCTGATTATATCTTGACAATTTATAAATTATCTTTCTGGGTTGGAACCTTTCTTGCAGTTTTAATGATAATTATCGGCGGAGTTCAGTGGATGAGCTCTGCTGCTAGCCCCCAAGTAAAAATGGACGCAAAAGATAGAATAACAAAAAGTATTATCGGGCTAATTTTATTATTTGCTGTCTATATAATTTTATACTCAATAAACCCTGAGCTTACTGTTATAAAAGACATAAATCTTCCAGAAGAAGCAAATGAAGAAATGGGATTTGATGCAGTAGAAACCTTACAAGCTCCGGAAGAGTGTGAAGCAAACAGCCAAGAAAAATCAGCTATAAATATTAAAGCACGAAACCAGCTTCCTCTTTGTGGAAATTATTGCTTTTATTTTTGCACAGGAGACAAAGAACAAGCTAAAAAAATGAAGCTATCAGGATTAGGAGAAACAGTCAATGCTTTCCCCGATGACTTTTGGGAAACCGAAGAAAGATCTAAGTTAGGACTTGATGCTGATTTTGGTTATACAACAGGACATGACCCCGGCTCAGGAAAAGATGTTGCTTGGTGCGGTTGTTACAGGTTGCCGGATTTTGTAGAAGAAGTAAAAAGACAAAAAATTGAGGAACTACTTAAAAAAGAAGGGAAAAACAAAACAGAAGATTTAAGTCAGGAATCTAAAGACGAAATTTTAGATCAATTTGGTTTTAGGTACCTAGGAACTCATGTTTTTGACAATTTGTGCGAATCGTTAGATACAGAAAAAAATAATTGCAAAGACAGATGTGGCACAATGTGTTTTCACGCCTGCAGGCAACTATATAATAATTATGGAGACACAGTTTTTGGAGTTCTTTCGAGTTGGAACGCGGGTAGCAGTACAGATTTAGTTTGGTGTGACTGCTATCAAGGTCCCAAAACTTCTAAAATAGAAAAAGAAGACAAAGAAGGGAATAAACTAACATTTGACTTTCATTTATCAGAAGTGATAACTTATGGTTATTACTCTAATTGTGGTAACCATAAAGAAAAAGGGCTTGTTCCTCAAGGACAACCATGTGAAGCAGCAGGGACTGACTATCCAAGGTGTGGCCAATATTGTTATCAATACTGCAAAGCGAGGGGATATAAGTTTGGCGTTATTTCGGCAGGTTTTTATGGCGCTGGGCTAGACGAGGCTTATTGTACTTGTTTTAAATAAATTTTTAAATAATTAAAATAATTAAAAATGAATAAAAATAATAAAAAAAATTTTTTGATAATTGCTCTCCTCTCTATTTTATTTTTTTTCTTATTATTAGAACTTATAACTATTTATTCCTTCGGTCCAAATATCGTTAACGCCCAAGAAAATAATCAAGAAGAATCTCCTCCAGAAATAAGTCCGGAAATTGACTATCCTGCGATTCCAGGAATATCAGAACCCACAAAAAGTTTGCCGGATTATATAAAATATATTTACCAATTTTCAATAGGGGCAGCTGGTTTTTTGGCTATGCTTATGATTGTTATTGGGGGAACTAAAATGATATCAGCTGGCACAAATCCAGCTCGTCTAAAAGATGCCCGCGATCAAATACTAAATGCAATTATAGGTCTTGCAATAGCACTTCTTTCTTATACAATTATCACTATAATAAATCCTGATATCACCATTCTCCGGACTCCCGAGCTCCAAACATTAGAAAAAGACGAGTGGACCCTAGAAAATGCTGAGAGCACTGGCCTCAAAAAGCAAAAAATGCTTGGTGATCAAAATTTTATCTCTAGTTATGATAACTACAAAACTTATAAGCCAACAAGTAATGCGGACAAAGTAGAGAAATGTGCTGCACTAACTTTTTATACAGAACAAACAGGTGAAGAAAAAATCACATGTGCCTTAGCTCGTGGAATCGAAATAGGGCTCCTTGATAACGACGTGTATGTTGCGGTTTATCGTTCAGATACTGGAAAAATATTGTTTAGGGCTAAAGTTTATGACGTGAAAGAAAACGAGAATGAAGAAAATGACGAGAATGATTGTATCACTAATTTAAGATCAGAATTATATAATTGTGTAGATGCGGCACATTTGAGTAAAAATATAAACTCTTGTGAAGGAGAACGTGCTTCTTTAATATATTGTTTTGAACCTAAAGACCAAACCACTGCCACGAACTGTGAAAGTGGCGGAGGTGGAGCAACTCCTACTGAATCTCCTAACGGAAGTGGCGGAGAAATACAACCAAACTATACTCACAACTGTAGGTGTGATCACCCACTTGAAGGTCCTCCAAAGAACGGTTTTACTTGTCAAAACTCACCAGAACCAAACGGCTATTGTGCTGTTTACCAGGTTTGCTACGATAAAGGATGTTATAGTGTTACGGGTAGCGGGAAGTGTTTCTGTATAGATAATTCAAGATATAAATGTGTCAAACATAATGTAACTCCCGAGGGCATCGATGTAATAGAAACAATAAAAGAAGGAGGTTGTGGGAGTGCGGTTTGTTCTGGTATCACAAATTATCCAGATCTTCCATGCACTGGTGGCTCCTGACATATTCCAGATTAGTTTTCTATAAAATTAATTAATTTTTTTTATAAGTAAACTTCACTTCCAAAAACCCTATTAAGGTTGAAAGACCCCAAAAAAGAGGTAGGGCAGAAGGAAGAGTAAGGCAAACTAAAAATGTTATTATCGGGAAACCATAAATCATTTGATTTTGCATAACTTTTTGAAATTTTTCTTGAGCACCTTCTTCTTTTTTCTTTTTTAATTTGGCTTTTTTCTGAAATTTTCTTTGATAAGAAAAAAGAGTTTTTGAATAAAAAAACTGAATTAAAGCAACCAACACAGCTAACACAGAATTTGGTTTTGAAAGATCAATGGTTCTTAAAAAAAGATAATTAATCGTCCCAGGATTTTTTACAAAACTGTATAAAAGAGTTAATTGATTCTGGGTAATGGGATGCCTGAAAATTTGAAAGAGGGCAATTATTATAATAATTTGAATTACCATCGGTAAAAAACTTGAAAATGGATTAAATCCTTTTTCTTTAAATAAAGCCCTTAATTCTTCAGCCTGTCTTTGGGGGTCGTCTTTGTACTTTTCTTGAATTTCTTTCATTTCTTTTTGAATTTCTGCGCCCTTAATCTGAGACTCTTTTTGTTTTAAAAGAGCATGAGTATCAAGTCTTAAAGTTAATACCTTCACTATTATGGTTAAAATAATTATTGCAATACCAAAATCAACATATTTTAAGTTATAAAGAAAGATAAGTAAATTTAAAAGGGGTTGGTATAAAAAAATCCTATAAAACAAAACTAATGGATTCATAAATTTTTATTTTTTAAATTCTTCTTAAAATTTTTTCAATGTTTTTATCAATTTCCCAATAATCTTTTTCTAATATCTCAGGAAGAGCTATTATTAAACCATCAATACTTTTATTGTTTATTTTATCTATTTTTTTTCTTAAACTTTCTCTTATCTGACGTTTTATTCTATTTCTTTTTGTTGGTTTTTTTGAAGCTTTTGTTGGAACAATTATCGCAAAACGAGGAACTAGGGGGTCTTTTTCTTTGTTTTCTAAATATTTCAAAATTAAAAAGCCTTCTTTAATATTTGACCCCTTTTTAAAAACAAGCTCAACTTCTCTTTTGTGGAGTCTATTTTCTTTCTTGAGCACGTTTTTAAACTGTTAATCTTTTTCTGCCTTTTTTAGCTCTTTTTTTAATTACCTTCTTTCCTGACTTCGTTGCCATCCTTTTTCTGAAACCGTGGGTTCTCTTTCTTTTTTTTCTTTTTGGTTGATAAGTTTTACTCATAAGTTTAATTTTATTTAAAAAGTATATATTTTTTTAAAAAAAAGTCAAAATTTAAAAATAACTCCGAAATAAAAGTTCAACAGTTGTTAGTTAATAATTAACTGCTATTAGTCATTAATTAGTTTTTCTATTTTGCATTTTACATTTGCTTTTGTATAATAAATTATCCACAGTTTCCACAAGTTTTCCCCAGTTTTTTTCCTTGACTTTAAACTTGGGAAAAATTAAAATAATTTTTCCTTTATTAAATTTAAACTTTTATTATGGACAATCAAATACTCTGGCAATCTGTAATGAATAGTCTTGAAAATAAAATTTCAAGAACTAATCTTATTACTTGGTTTCAAGATGTAAATATAGAAAAAAAAGCAGATGATAAAATTATTATTTCCGTTCCAAATATTTTTGTAAAAGAATGGCTAAAAAATAAATTTGAAAAAGATCTTTTAGAAACATTTAAAAAATTTTCTCCGGATATTAAAGTTATAAAATACAAAATTCAAAAAACAACTCATATAAGAAAAAACAAAAAATTAATTAATGAAATAAACGATATTTCTCAGCCCCAAATAGAATTTTATCAAAATAGATTATCTGGTTTAAATCCAAAATACAGATTTGATAATTTTGTTGTCGGCAGTTTTAATCAACTTGCTCATGCCTGTGCTGTTTCGGTTGTAAAAAATCTGGGCTCTATAAATCCTTTATTTATTTATAGCGGAGTTGGTCTTGGAAAAACCCACCTTTTGGAAGCTGTAGGAAATGAAATTATAAACTCCCGTAAAAAAAAGAAAGTAAAATATATTCCTTGCCCAAATTTTACAAGTGAAATAATTACCGCAATTAGAAATGATGGTATTGAAAAAATTGTTGAAAGTTATAGTAGTTTTGATGTTTTAATTATTGATGATATTGAGTTTTTGGCCGGGAAAGAAAGAACTCAAGAGGTATTTTTTAGAGTGTTTAATAATATTAAAGAAAACGAAAAACAAATTATTATTTCTTCTGATAGGCCGCCCTATGCCATAGAAAATTTAGAAGAAAGGATAAAATCAAGATTTGAAGGCGGGATGATAGCAGATATTTCTTTCCCAGAATTTGAAGAAAGATTAGCAATTTTAGAACAAAAATTAGAAGAAAAAAGAGGAATTTTACCCCAAGAAATTCTAGAATTTATAGCAAGAAACATTAAAAAAAATATAAGAGAGCTTGAAGGGGCTTTAATTAAAGCTTTAATAGTTTTTGAACAAGAAAGAAGTTTTGAAAAAGTAAAAAAAGTCCTTGAAGATTTAATTTTAAAACCTAAAAAGAAAATTTCACCAGAAAAAGTAATTGAGGTTGTTTGTGATTTTTATAATGTATCAAAAAAGGAAGTTTTATCAAATTCAAGGAAAAAAGAAGTGGTACTCCCAAGACAAGTTATTATGTATCTTTTAAGAGAAGAACTTAAACTTTCTTTACCATCAATTGGAGTGAAACTAGGAAATAAAGATCATACTACTGTTGGATATGCTTGTGAAAAAGTTGAAGAAAAAATAAAAAAAGATGGGGATTTTATTAAAGAAATTGAAATATTAAAAGAGAGATTAAATAATTTTTAATTTTTTCTTCAAAAGAAATAAAAAAATAATCCAAAAGAAAATAAAAATTTTTCCCCAATTAAAAGTCGAATAAAATAAAAGAAAAAACATTTTAAAAGATGTTTTTTCCCAAAAATAATAGTATATTAATAATAAAATAAATAAAAGTATGGAATTTAAAATACAATCAAAAAAATTCAAAAAAATAATTTCAATGGTCTCAAGAATTTGTGGTGGAAATTTAACATTACCTATTTTAAATAATATTTTAATTGAAGCAAAAGATAATAATTTAAGCTTTTTTTCAACAAATCTTGAAATTGGAATCGTAGTAAACACTCAAATAGAAATCAAAAAAGAAGGTAAAATTTCTGTACCAGGAAAAATTCTTTCAGATTTTTTAAGTTACTTACCAGATGAAGAAGTTGAGGTAAAATTGGAAAATTTTATTTTAAACTTAAAATGCGCTAATTTTCAAGCAAGAATACTTGGTCAAGATCCAAAAGATTTTCCTGTGGTTCCGGAAATTAAAGAGAAAAATTCAGTTAAACTAGATAATATTATTTTAACTAAAAGTTTACCCAAAATTTATCATATAGTTTCTCCTAATGATTCAAGGGTTGAAATTTCAGGTATTTTATTCTCCTTTAAAAAAGATAAACTTTTTATTTGTGGTACAGATAGTATAAGATTAGCAGAAAAGAACATTGATATAAAAGAAGTTCCAGAAAATATTTTAAATAAATCTTTAATAATCCCTCAAAGAACAGCTGTTGAGATAAGTAATATTTTTAGTGAAATAGAAGGTGAGATGGAAATTATTTTTGATCAATCCCAAATTAGTTTTAATTTAATACCCTCAGAAAAAACTGAACCAAAAATTAGTTTAATCTCAAGATTAATTGAAGGAAGTTTCCCTGATTATAAAGAAATTATTCCAAAAAGCTTTAAAACAGAAGCTTTATTTTTAAAAGATGAAATTTTAAACAAAGTAAAAACAACAAGTATTTTTTCAAGTAAGATTCAGGATATTAAATTAGATTTTAATCAAAAAAGTAAAAAGCTTACTATTTCTGCTTCTTCTTCAAATATAGGAGAAGCAAAATCAATAGTAAAAGGTGATATAAAAGGCCAAGATATTGAAGTTAATGTAAACTGGAAATATCTTTTGGACGGAATTTCTGTAATTGATTCAAGTGAGATTATAATTGGATTAAACGATAATATTTCTCCAATAATGATAATGCCGGTAGGGGATAAAAGTTACTTTTATATTTTAATGCCAAAAACAATGTAAAATAAAAATATGAAGCTTTCAAAATATATTGATCATACAAATATTGACGAAAAAACAACCAAAAAAGATATTTTAAAAAGCTGCCAAGAAGCAAAAAAATATAATTTTCGAGGTCTTTGTGTAAGAAAAGAATGGACAAAATTAGTAAAAGAAAATTTAAAAGGAAGTAGTGTTAAAACTATCACTTTAATTGATCCTCCTTTAGGAAATCTTCCTCATGAAAAAAGAATAGAAATTGCAAAAAAAGCTAAAAAAGATGGGAGTGATGAAATTGATGTTGTAATGAATATAGTTGATTTTAAAAAAGGAAATTATGAAAAAGTTCTAAGTGATTTAAAAGAAATATGTAAAATTTTACCAACAAAAATTATTATAGGTTCTGGTTATTTAACAGATGAAGAAATCAAAAAAGCGTGTGAAATTGTTAAGAAATCAGGAGCTATTTGTATCAAAACAGCAACAGAAAAGGATCCGTTATCAACTCTAGAGTTAGAAGAAAAAGCAAGACATATTAAAATAATGAAAGAATTTTCTAATGGACTTTTAGTTAAGGCTTCTGGAGCTATTCGAAATTTAAGAGACACAATTTGGATGATTGAAAGTGGAGCAGATATTATCGGAACATCAAGCGGAGTTGAAATTATTGAAGAAGCAAAAAAAATTTTATGAAAATAGATAATTATAAATTTGGAGTAGTTTCTATTAATGGAAAAAAGTATTTTAAGGATTTAATTATTAAGGAAAATAAAATATTTTCTCCTTGGGTAAGGGAAGAGGGGCATTTTTTAAAACTAAATGATATTAAAGAATATTTAGATGGCGCAGAAAATTTGATAATTGGTAATGGTTATTCTGGGTTGATGAAAGTTTCAGATGATCTTTTAGATTATACTAAAGAAAAAAATATAAAATTGTTAATTTTAAAAACTAAAGAAGCCTGTGAAAAATTTAATAAAATAAAAGATAAAGAGAAATTGGTTTGCGCTTTTCATTTAACTTGTTAATTTAAATTTATGCCAGCTCCAAGTGATTTTGAAAAAGCAGGAACATATCTTTTTTTATTCTTTTTGTGTATTTTTGGTACTATTATTGGTATTATAAAAGGAATTTCTTGCGGAAGTTTTCCTTGTTTTTATATTTTTTTGGGCGCGGGAATATTGTTTTTAATGTTGGCAATTCAACATATATTTTTTGTTTAAAATTATGGACGATATTGAAAAAGAAAGAGATATAAATCTTAGACTTATTTTAAGGGCTCAAGAAGAAAAAAAAGCTCAGCTTCTGGCCCAAAAATTGGGCTTACCATATATTAATCTTTTGAAAGTACCAATTGAAGTTGATGCTTTATCAAAAGTGAAAGAAAGTAAAGCCCGGGCCGGTCTTTTTTTGCCATTTGAGTTAAAAGAAACAAAAATAGGAATTGCTTCTTTTAATCCAAAAGATTCTCTTTTGTCAGAAACAATAAAAGAACTTGAAAATAAAGGCTATCAAGTTCAAGTTTTTGTATGTTCTCTTTCTTCTTTAAAAAGAGGATATGAGGAGTATAAAAAAGTTTCAAAACTTCAAGAGAAAATTATTGAAAAAATTGAAGTTTCTCCAGAAAAAATAGAAGAAGTGAAAAATTCTTTAACAAAAGTAGAAGATATTAAAGAAAGATTACTACAAAACAAAAAAAATACTACTGCCTTTCTTGAAGTTTTGATGGCCTCCGCTCTTAGATTTAATGCTTCTGATATTCATATAGTTCCCCAGGAAGAAATTGCAGAAATAAAATTTAGAATTGATGGGATTTTGCATGAAATTATTACGGTAGATAGAATTTTTTATCAATCTCTGCTTTCAAGAATTAAACTTTTATCAGAACTTAAAATAAATATTCACGATGTAGCTCAGGATGGAAGATTTAGCGTAAAACTTGAAGGGAAAGATGTTGAAATAAGGGTTTCAGTAGTGCCTGGTGAATATGGCGAGGATGTGGTAATGAGAATTTTGGATCCCAAAATGCTTCTTTCAATTGATGATTTAGGATTTCATCAATGGCACAAAGAAATGCTTTTGCACCAGATTAAAAAGACTATAGGAATGATTTTAACTTGTGGTCCAACAGGGTCAGGAAAAACTACTACTTTATACGCTTGCTTAAGAGAAATAGCAACCGGCAAAGTTAAAATTTTAACCATTGAAGACCCCATTGAGTATCATCTAGAAAATGTTGATCAAACCCAGGTAGAACACGAAAAGGGTTACGACTTTGCGATGGCTTTAAGAGCAGCAATGAGACAAGATCCTGATGTAATTTTAGTTGGAGAGATAAGGGATTCAGAAACTGCAAATACAGCAATTCAGGCTGCCCAAACAGGACATTTAGTGTTTTCTACTTTGCATACAAATGATGCTGCTGGTATTGTCCCAAGATTAATGGAAATGGGGATTAATTCTTCTGCAATAGCTTCTTCTTTAAATTTAGCAATTTCTCAGAGGCTTTTAAGAAGAATTTGTAAAAATTGTCAGACAGACTATCCTTTATCAGAAGAACAAAAAAAATTAATCAAAAAAAATCTTCAAAAAATTCCAAAAAATATTTTAGAAAAAGAAGAGGTTAAAAAAATAGTAGAACCAATTTTAAAAGGAAATGATTTTTCTTTAAAAACTGGTAAAGGTTGCCAAGAATGTTTTAATACAGGTTATAAAGGTAGAATTGGTATTTATGAAATGTTTAAGATGACTCCAAAAATAGAAGAAACGATTAATATGTCGCCATCTATTTTTGAAATGAAAAGAGTTATGGAAGAAGAAGGTTTTCCAAATATGCAACAGGATGCTCTTTTAAGAGTAATTGAAGGAGTTACATCTCTTGAAGAATTAGAGAGAGTTACAGGACCATTAGAGTAATAAAAAACTGCGGGCTTTAAGTAGCAAAAGCTAATTTTTTGAAATGGAACTATCCGAGGAGTGGGATAGCAAAGACCGTCCCATCCTAAATTTTTTAAGATAATTCCCAACTCAGCCCGCAGTTTATATTTAAATTTTAACATAATTAAATTTTTTTGTCAATAGGTATGGCGTCACATAATGAAAAATTTAGAAAAATTTTTTTATTTTCTTTTTTCTTTTTTGTCTTAATTTCCCCTAAAAATCTTTTTGCCCAAGCTCCAAAGGTTATTTTAAATGAAATTATGTGGGGAAGCGATAAAGACAAAGAAGAGTGGATCGAGCTTAAAAATTTAACAAATAATCAAATAGATCTTACTGGATGGTCAATTGATAATGCAAAAAGTTCAAACAAGCCCCTTGAGATAAAAGGAGGATTGATTCCTCCGGGAGGTTATTTTTTGATTTGTAAAACAAATTCTCCAAAAACAAATTGCGATTATTGGGAAAGTATATCTTTAAATAATAATTATATAGAAAACGGAAAATTAATTTTAAGAGATTCAAACAAAGCAATAATAGATCAAACCCCCCAGCCAATAAATAGTAATTGGCCTGCAGGCAAAAGTAGTCTTGTTTCAATGGAAAGAAAATTTAAAGAACCAACTATTCCAGAAGATGGTTCACTCTTTAGTTCCTGGAAAGATAATGAAAATCCTTCTTGGCAGGGTTCTTCAATTGGACTTGAAGCAAATGCTGGTTCTTCAATAATTACTTTAACAGAGAAAGAAATAACTTTTGATGGTTCGAAATCTAAAGGGAATATACAAAATTTCATTTGGAATATGGGCGATGGCAATATTATTGAAGGCAAGAAAATAAATTATTCTTATAATTTTCCTGGTAAATATATTGTTACTTTAAAAGTTAAAGATTACTGTCAAAGAGAAAAAGAAGATTCAATTGAGGTGATGGTTTTTTCTGATTCTATTTTTATTTCAGAATTTTCTTTAACTGAAAAATGGATTGAAATTGTAAACACTTCTAATTTTGTTCAGGATATTTCTTTTTGGGGAATTTCAGATGAAAAAGATAAAATAAAATATATTTTTCCTGAAGATTCTTTTATTTCACCTGGCGCTTTTTTGGTTTTAAAGTCTGAATTAGTGGGTTCTTTGATAAATTCAAATGGCGGTTCTTTATATCTTTTTTATCCTTCAGGGGACATAAGATCCCAAATTAATTATCAAAAATTCAATGGAAGCATTGCTAGAATTGGTAGGGATTATTTTTATACAAAAACCCAAACCCCTGCTTCAAAAAATATAATTTCTGGAGAAACTTTTGGTCTTGGAGGCAATAATGAAAGCATTTTTTCAACCCCTTTTCAAACCCAAGAAAGTAATTCTCAAAAAAATAATCTTGAAAACCAAGGCGAACAAAGTAATCAACCTCAAAAAATAGGTATTTTTTCTGAAAATAAAGAGGCAAAAGGAGCAGAGCCATCTTCGGCAAAGACTCTGAATAAAAACTTGCTTTCTGAAGTAAAAAATGCTAAATTGCCCTTGCTTTTGGGAGCAAGTATTGTTATTTTATTTTCTGGAACAGTTGGTACAGGTTTAGCAAAATTAAGAAAAAGAATGAAAGGCGATTTTCGAGAAAAAAAGAAAATAGAAGTTGAAATAGAAAAATAGAAAAGGTTTTTATTTTTATAAAGTTTTTAGAAAAAAATATGTCTGGGCATTCAAAATGGAGCCAAATAAAATATAAAAAAGCAATTGAGGATGCAAAAAGGGCTAAAATTTTTTCAAAATTTTCGCGCTTAATTTCTTTAGCAGCAAGAGAAAAAGGAGGAGACCCTGAGAAAAATTCTCAGTTAAAGTCGATCATAGAGAAGGCAAAATCCTTTAATATGCCCCAAGAAAATATTGAAAAAGCAATAAAAAGAGGTACTGGCGAGATTGAAGGGGCAAAACTTGAGAATTTTTTAATTGAGGCCTTGGGCCCTGGAGGGGTAAGTATTTTGATTGATGTTGTAACTGACAACAAGAATCGAGCTTTATCAGAAATTAAAAAGATTTTAGAAAGTAATAATAGTAAAATGGTAAGCGGAAGCGTAATTTGGAAATTTAAAAAATTAGGGAAGGTTCAAGGAGTTTTAAAAGATTTAAATAAAAAGGAGGAATTTGAACTTGCTGCTATTGAAGCTAGAGCAGAAGATATTAAAGAAAAAAAGGATGGTGTTTTTGAGGTTTTTGCTTTACCAGAAAATTTAAATAATTTAAAATCAAAAATAGAAGAATTTTTAGACCAACAAGAAGTAAGTATAGAATTTGTACCAAACGAAGAAATAAGTATTCCAAAAGAGGATTTAGAAAAGCTCAAAAATCTTTTTGAAAAATTGGATGAAAACGAAGATGTCCAAGAAATATATTCTGATTTAAAAGAAGAAGATTAATTTTATTAAATTTATACTAAAATTTATATGATAATACTTGGCATTGATCCTGGCACAGCTACAACAGGATATGGAGTTATAAAAGTTAAAAAGAAAGGCAAAAAAGGAAAAAATTTTGAGTGCTTGAATTATGGTTGTATAGAGACAGATTGCAATGATGATTTTTTAAAAAGATTAAGTGCTCTTTCAAAAAAATTAAGAGAAATTACAAAAGAGTATCAGCCAGATTATGTTGCAGTAGAACAACTTTTTTTCTTTCAAAATTTTAAAACGGCAATGAAAGTTAGCCAAGCTATGGGAGTAATTTTTTTGACACTTGAGAGAATGAAAGTGCCAGTTTTAGAGTATGCTCCTTTGGAGGTAAAAAAGACTTTGACAAAAAATGGACGAGCAAAAAAGAAAGAGGTAGAAAATAAAGTTAAAAAAATGTTAAAATTAAAAGAGATAAAAAGAGATGATAGTGCTGACGCTTTGGCAGTAGCTATATGCGCTGCTTATAAATTAGGAAATAAAAAATAGAGAGAGATTATAATCGCCTAAATTTTACGTTATTAAATAATATGGATTTTTTAGTCCACCAAATTGTTAAACTTGGAATTCAGGAGGGGACTGTAGCTTTAATTTTAATGTTGCCATTGGTAGCAACATTTATTGCTTTTGCAAGACAAATCATTGGAATTCGGGGTTTTGGAATCTATATTACTTTGATTGTTGCTTATGGTCTTGTAGCCGCAGGATTAAAATATGGAATTTTAATTTTCCTTGTTGTGGTTTTGTCAGGGACCTTAATTAGGTTTTTGATAAGAAAGGTAAGGATAATGTATCTTCCGCGAATGGCTATTATTTTTACAGGTGTGAGTTTTGCTATTTTGGTTTTGTTTTTGCTTGGAGGATTTTTAGGTTTTGAGGGGCTTTCAAGCGTTTCAATTTTCCCTATTTTAATTATGACTTTAATAGTTGAAAGATTTGTAGCTGCCCAAATTGAAAGGGGGCCGAAAACAGCCATATTTATGACAGGCGAGACCTTATTGTTGGCAATAATTTCTTATTTTGTTTTAAGTTTTCATTATCTTCAGCAAATTGTTTTAAATTATTCTTTACTTTCAATGGCAATTTTAGTTTTGATAAATTACTTTCTTGGTCGTTGGACAGGATTGAGAGTAAGTGAGTATTTTAGATTTAGAGAGTTAATTGAATATCTTGAGCTTTCCTCAAAAAAGAAAAAATAAAATAGTTCCAAGAAATTCACGATCCCTTAAGAAATTACGAATCCTTACGAATTTGCGAGCGAGGCTTGTCAAATAGGAAATAAATTAATCTTATAAATTTTAGTTTAATCTTTTTTGAAGGTTTATTTTAATTATAAAAATTTATGCTTTCTACTTATGGAATATTAGGGATTAATGCGAGAAACTTTAAATATATTAAAGCGAGCAGAAGAACTCGCCGCATTTTAGACTCAAAATTATTAACAAAAAGATATTTATCGAAAGCCGGGATTCCGGTTCTTGAGACTCTTGCTACAATAAAATCAAGAAGAGAACTTTTAAGTTTTAACTGGGAAGCCCTACCCGACTCTTTTGCTTTAAAACCAAACAGGGGCTTTGGGGGTGGAGGAATTATTGTTGTTTATGCGAGAAAAAAGAAGTTTAAAAAAAAGGAGGAAATAATAAATCCGCCCCTTGTTTGGATAAAATCTGATAGAAGTCTTGTTACAAAAGAAGAGATGGAATCTCATATTTTTGATATTCTTGAGGGATATTTTTCTTTGTTTTATATGCCAGACATTGCTTTTTTTGAAGAAAGGGCAAAAGTGATTCCGGAATTAAAACCTTTAAGTGCAAGAGGCATCCCAGATATCAGAGTGATTGTTTATGAAGGTGTACCTGTTATGGCTATGCTTCGTTTACCAACAGAAGAATCAAAAGGACGAGCAAATTTACATGATGGAGCAGTTGGCGTGGGAGTTGATTTGGCAAGTGGGAAGACTTTGAGCGCCATTCATCATGGGAAGTTAATAGATTATTATCCGGGGACAAGACACCTTTTAAGAGGCATAAAAATTCCTTATTTTAAAAAAATTTTATTTCTTGCAGTTTCTGTTCAGAAAGTTTTTAAAGCAAAATTTTTGGGAGTTGATATTGCGATAGATAGAGAAAAGGGACCTTTGGTTTTAGAAGTAAATTTAAGACCAGGACTTGAAATCCAAATTGCAAATTTAGCAGGGCTTGAAGATAGGTTAAAAAGAATAAAGGGTCTTTCTGTAAAATCAGAAGAAAAGGGGATTAGAATTGCAAGAGAACTTTTTGGAGAAGAAGAGGAGGAAGAGGAAATTTTTGGTAAAAAAGTTTTGGGAATAATTGAAGAAATCGAAATTCCCTACAAAGAAACTAAAAAAGGCAAAGAGAGAGAGGCAAAACTTAAAAAGCTTGCCAAAATTGATACTGGCGCTTTAAGAACTGCTATTTCTTATGATATAGCAGAAAAAATAGGTATTAAATCTTTTATTGAAAAAAGAATTGTTCGTTCGGCACTTGGAGAAGAGATTCGGCCAATAGTTCCTTTTACCTTTTTTTTAAAAGGTGAAAAAATTGAAACAGAGGCATTTTTAGCAGAAAGATCTCAAATGAAATACGAAATTATAATCGGAAGAAGGGATTTAAAAAATTTTATTATTGACCCAAGTAAAATTAGACACAAAACTTCATGAAAAAAAATATTATTTTGGGACTTTTTTTAAGAGGGAAGGTAAAAAGCAATGGCAAAGTAAAGATTGAGAGTCAAAAAAAGCTTTTTTTAAAATTAAAAAACGAAGGAAAAAAAATGGGAGTTATTGTAAAGCCCATATCTTTCAATTCAAAAACAAAAGACTTTGATTTTCTTTACGATAGATTTTTTTCTTTAAACAAAAAGGAAACCCAAAAAGCAAAAGATTTTTTAAAAAAATGCCAAGAAGAAGGTAAAATTATTTTTAATAGTCGATCCTTTATTGTTATTACAATAAGCAAGTGGGATACTTATAAAAGTTTAAATAAAAATAAAGAATTAAAAAAACACCTTCCAAAGACTTTTCTTTTAAAAGACTTTAAATCACTTAACTCTTTTTTAATAAAAAGAAAAGAGGCAATTTTGAAACTCAACACGGGCCAAGAGGGGAAAAGTGTTTTTTTGATTAAAAAGACAAAAGAAGGATTTTTGGTAAAAACTTCAGAAAAAAAAGACAGAAGAACAATCTTAAAAGAAATTACGATTAAAAAAATAGAAGATATCCAAAAGTTTTTAAAAGAATGGCCGCAAAAAAGATATATTTTTCAAGAGAAGATAGATACAGCAATTTATAAGGAGAATGTTTTTGATATTAGAGTTTTGCTTCAAAAAGCAAAGGACGGATGGCAGGTAAGTGATATTAAAGCAAGAGTTGCTTCCCAAAATAGCTTTTTAACAAATATTCATATGGGAGGGGAGCAAAAAAGAGGAAGGGATTTAGAATTTCTTTTGAAAGAGGTTTTTAAAAGAAAACCACAAAAAATTATAAAAAGTTGCAAAGAAATTAGTATTAAAATAGCAGAACACTTCGAAAAAACTATCAAAGGAAATATTTTTGAAATGGGCGTTGATTTAATCTTAGATAAAACCGGAAAAATTTGGATTATAGAAGTAAATTCGAAACCAGGAGAAGTAATAAATTTGAAAAATAATTTAGGAAGAGTTGTTAATTTTTAAAAACGGTTTCAAATAAAAAAACTAGCTATGTTTGTAATGGAGAAAAATCAAATAGCAGATAGGGAATTATTTTTAATAGCAAATAAATTAGAAATCACTAAATACTTAATTCCTGTAAACTTAGACGAAGAAAAGAAGAGATTTTTTTCTTATTATAAAAAAAATAAGCCCTATAATCCTCGTTTTTTTTATAAAAAACCAAAATTAGATTTAATTAAGATAAAAAAAAAGTTAAAAAATCTTTCAATCAAAACTGATAGTCCAGCATCCTTATTTTTAAAAAAGATTAAAAAAAATTTAATTCTTAAGGCAGATTTAATAAAGAGCATAGGTAAACAAAAATTTTCTCAATACTCAATATTGCTTTATGGGAAACCTTCAAAAGAAACTTTAAATATAGCGAAAAACGAATTGAAAGGATATAAAGATTATAAGGCTAGAGATACAAAAAATATAAGATCTAAAAAAGCTTTAGAAATTTTCAAAAAAGAAATTAAGAATTTAAAACTTCCTTATCGTATAGAGGGCTATCTTAAAATTAAAAAATTTATTAAAAACGGAGGCAATATAAAAGACCTTTATATAGGTAAAGTTGGGGCTGAAGACATTTCTCTACTTAAAAAATTAACAGCTTAAGGCCTCCAAAATATTTATTTTGATTGGTATGGAGATAAAAAACATTGAAACACTTAAAAAATTTTTTAAAAAAGTAAAAACTCCAATTTTTGGAGGAGCAGTTTTTGCTTTTGAGAGGCTGGGCCCTGATAATTTTATCGAAGATTACAAACTTCTTTCTCTTTATAATTCAACTGATACAGAATTGATTAAAAAAAATCTTCCTGTTTTTTGTTTGGAAGAGGTCATTGGAAAAAGAATAAGACCTCGCAATTCAACAAGCTTACTTTCTCATATTAAAACCCAAGAATATATTTCAAAAATTTCAGGAGATAAAAAAGTTCTGATTTTAATTTACAAATCTTCTTATAAACTTGAAAGGCTGGCAAAAAAGAAAAATTGGATTTTAGCCATTTCTCAAAAAAAATTTGGCAAAAGCTTATTAGAAAATAAAGTAAAATTTCGTGAGATTTTAGAGAAGATAAAAGTACCAGTGCCACCAGGCAAAATAGTGCCTCTTTCTTTTTTTTATTATAAAAGATTAATCGACTTAGAAAGAGAATATGGTCTTCCTTTTGTTTTGCAGCACCCAACAAAAGGAGGAGGAAAGGGAACATTTTTTATTTATAATTCAAAAGATTTTGAAAGGGCAAAGCAAGTTTTACGAAGGGAAAAACCAAAAAGGGTAATTATTGCCAAATACATCAAAGGAGCCTCTCCAAGTATTACAGGTTGCGTTACTCGTTTTGGAATTTTATCAACAAGGCCCCAATATCAGATTTGTGATGAACCGCTTTTAAACAAAAAACCTTCACGGGGTGGACTTTTTTGCGGTCATGATTTTTCTTTTGCAGCAAATTTTTCAAAAGAGATTTTGTTTCAGGCAAAAGAAATTGTTGATAAAGTAGGAAGATATTTTAAAAAATTAGGCTATAAAGGAATTTTTGGTTTGGATTTTGTTTTAGAAGAGAAAAGTCAAAAACTTTATGTTGTTGAGTGCAATCCGCGCCTTTTGGCAACTTTCCCTATTTTAACTTTTGTCCAACTAAAAAATGAAGAACCTCCAATTATTGCTTTTCATTTGCTTGAATATTTAAATTTCCCTTATCAAATTAATCTTAAAAAAATTAATGAACAAATGTGGCAAAAAAAACAAGGCTCTCAAATGTTTTTTCACAGCCCCTGGCAAAAAGAGGTTATTTTTAAAGAAGATTTTTTAGCAGGCACCTACCAGCAAAAAAAAGGAAAAATAGAATTTAAAAAAGAAACTTGGGACCCTTTAGAAATTTGCTCAAAAAGCGAATATCTTTTTATTGATGGTTTGCCTCAAAAAGGACATATTTTAAAAAGAAATCAAAGAATTAGGATTTTTACTTTAAAAAGCGTTATTGCAAAAGATTTTAAAGGTGTAAACAAAGAAACAAAAGATTTTTTAAAAAAGACAAAGAATTTTATAAAATCAAAAATAAAATAAAATTTTATGATTGGTGTTTTTGATTCAGGGCTTGGTGGGCTTATTGTAGCAAAAGAGATTTTAAAAAGAGTTAATAGTCCAATTTTGTATTTTGGCGATACTGCTCATCTACCATACGGAACAAAAAGCAAAAAAGCCATTCTTAATTTTTCTCAAAAAAATACCGAATTTTTGATAAAAAAAGGCGCAAAAATTATTGTGGTAGCTTGCAACACTTCGTCTGCTGTTGCTGGCGATTTTTTAAAAAGAAAGTATAAAATTCCCATTTTTGATGTAATTGATCCAGTAGTTGAGAAGCTTTATTTCAAATCTAAAACAAAACAAATTAAAAAAGTTGGGATAATTGGCACTCCAACAACAATAAAATCTGGTATTTATCAAAATAAAATAAAAAAAATTTTTGGTAATCAAATTAAAGTATATTTAAAAGCTTGCCCATTGTTGGTTCCTTTAATTGAAGAAGGATGGATTTATCATAAAGTGACAAAAGAGGTTTTAAAAGAGTATCTTTTGCCATTAAAAAAGAAAAAAACAGAGGCCTTAATCTTGGGCTGCACTCATTATCCTTTAGTCAAGGATTTAATTTTAAAAGAAATAGGAGAAAAAGTAGAAATTTTAGATTCAGCAAAAGAAGTTGCTTTAAAGTTAGAAAAATTTTTAAAAAATAATAAAATTATAAAGGAAAAGAAAAAAGAAATAAAAATATTTTTAAGCGATGAAGGATATAATTTTGAAAAAATGATAAAAATTATTTTTAAAAAACCTCTTAGCCATAAAATCATAAATCCGCTATAAAAGTTTATAGTTATTTAAGGCGCTTATAAATTATGAAAATAGAAGATTTTAAAAATAAAAAAGTGACTATTTTTGGCCTTGGGGTTTTGGGAGGTGGTGTTGGCGCTGCTGAATTTTTTGCAAGGGCAGGAGCAAAAGTTACTGTTACTGATATTAAAAAAGAAGAAGAACTAAAAGAATCAGCCAAAAAGTTAAAAAAATATAAAATCAATTTTGTTTTAGGTAAGCACAGAAAAGAGGATTTTATCAATGCAGACATTGTTATCAAAGGACCTGGCATTCCAAATAACTCTCCTTATCTTCAAATTGCAAAAGCAAATAAAGTTAAAATAGACACAGATGTTGGAATTTTTTTTGAGCTTTGTAAAAATCCAATTATAGGGGTGACAGGAAGCAAGGGGAAATCAACAACAGCAGCAATTTTGTATGAGGTTTTAAAGAAAAAATATAAAAATACTCTTTTGGGAGGGAATATTGGTGTTTCTGTTTTATCTTTAATTCCTAAAATAAAAAAAGATAGTATTTTGGTGCTTGAGCTTTCAAGTTGGCAGCTTGAAGGTCTTTTGCCCCACAAAAAAAGTCCTCATATTGCCATAATTACAAATATTTTTCCTGAACATTTAAATAGGTATAAAAACTTTGAAGATTATATTGAAGCCAAAAAAATCATTTTTAAATTTCAAAAAAAAGACGATTATCTAATTTTGAATGAAAATCTTAAAGAATATTCATCCTCAGCAAAATCAAAAATTATATATTATGATGGCAATCCAAACAAAGTAGCAGAAATTGTAGGTGCAATTTATAAAGTAAAACCAAAAGATATTCAAAAAGCAATTAAAGATTTCAAAGGCCTTCAGGGAAGATTAGAATTTTTAAGAGAAGTTGATGGGGTTATGTTTTTTAATGATACTTGCGCTACTCATCCAGAGGCGACTATTTATTCTTTAGAAAAACTAAAAAAAGAATATGTAGATAGTGATATTATTTTAATTGCAGGAGGACAGGATAAAAACTTAGATTTTTCAAGATTTAATGAAATTGTTCCTCAAAAAGTTAAACAATTAATTTTGCTTCCAGGAGATATAGAAGAGAAAATTAAAGTTAAATTTATTAAGGTAAATGGCATGAAAGAAGCAGTTAAAAAAGCAAAAGAAATTGCCACAAAAGGAGATATAGTTTTATTATCTCCTGCAGCTGCCAGTTTTAATTTATTTAAAAACGAATTTGATAGGGGAGAGAAATTTAAAGAAGCAGTGAATGAGATTTAAAATATTAATATCTCAAATCTTAAATCTCAAATCTCAAATCTAATATCCATATGTCAAATCTTAAATCTAATTATCTTGTTTTTTAAAAGATGGTTCGAGATTTTTACATTTAACATATGATTTGCATTTGAGATATTTTTTATTCCGTATATTTGTAAATAATTTCGTAGGACAATTATGATTTTTATTTCACGTTCTCCAAAGGAAATAAAAGAAATTGCCAAAAAAATTTTAAAGAAATTTCAAGGTTTCAATGTTTTTTCACTTGAAGGCGAACTTGGTGGGGGCAAAACAACTTTTGTTAAAGGAATCGCAGATTTTTTGGGAGTTAAAGAGCCAATAAAAAGTCCAACATTTGTAATTATGAGAAAATATAGGATGCCAATCAAAAGCAGACAACAAATAGCAGATGACAAATGGCAGATAATAGACAAAGGAAAAAAAAGTCAGGAAAAAAATACGAGTTGCAATTTTAGATATCTCTATCATTTTGATTGTTACAGAATAAAAGATTCAAAAGAGATATTAGAACTTGGATGGCAAGAGCTTGTAAAAAATTCAAAAAACCTTATTTTTGTTGAGTGGGGAGATAAAATAAAAAATATTTTGCCCAAAAATACTTTGCACTTAAAATTCGAATTTTTGAAAGAAAATGAAAGAAAGATTATAATTAAATAAAATATATGAGATTTTTGATTATAGATTCAAATGCCCTTTTGCATAGAGCTTTTCATGCTCTCCCTCCGCTTCAAGATAAAGAAGGAAGGCAGACAGGCGCGGTTTATGGTTTTTTACTTACCTTATTTCGGGCTATAAAAGATATTTCTCCTGATTATATTGCCGCTGCTTTTGATACGCCATCGCCCACCTTTCGTCATAAAAAATTTAAAGAGTACAAAGCAAAAAGAGAAAAAGCTCCAGATGAATTTTATCAACAAATCCCGATTACAAAAGAAATTCTTGGAGCATTAAATATCCCCATTTTTGAAAAACCAGGATTTGAAGCTGATGATATTATTGCCACAATTGCAAAGAAGATTCAAAAAGAACAAATTTATCCTGAAATAGAAACATATATTGTCACAGGTGATCAAGATACTCTTCAACTTGTTAATAAAAATACTAAAGTTTATACTTTGGGGAGAGGAATTAAAGAAACAGTAATTCTTGATAAAGAAAAGGTAGTTGAAAAATATGGTATTTTGCCAGAACAAATGATTGATTTTAAAGCTTTAGCTGGCGATCCTTCTGATAACATTCCGGGAGCTACAGGAATTGGTAAAAAAACAGCTTCTGAAATTTTAAAAAAGTTTGGAAGTCTTGATAATCTTTATAAAAAAATCGAAGACAAAAATTTTAAAGACATTAATCCAAGAATTAAAAAAATTCTTTTAGAACAAAAAGAACAGATTTTATTTTCTCAAATTTTAGCAAAAGCAAGAGACGACGCGCCCATTGATTTTAAAATAACCAATTGTTCTTTTGGAAGTTTCGATATTAAAAAGGTAGAAGAAATTTTTGAAAAATACAGCTTTTATAGCTTAAAGAAAAGATTAAAAGAAATAATAAAAAATAGCGATAATAAAAATGAAGAAAAAAGCAATGACTTTTCAAAAGCATTTAAAGATGGTAAACTTTTTTAAAAAGAAAATTGGATAAAAACTTATGGACAAAAGAGAAGAACTTCTTTTAAACATAAAAGAGACAATTTGGCCGCGAAGAATTACGATGATTGGTTTTTTGTTTTTAATTTCTTTTTTAAGACTCTTTAGAAATTCTGGTTATTTTTTAGAGCTCCACTGGATTACAATTTTGTTTTTATTTTTTTGGCTTTTATCAAGTTTTGCTTTAGAGATTTTTGCTTCAAAGTTTAAAACCCTATCTTCTCTTGAAAATTTTTACTGTTTTTATTTGTTTTTAGAGTTTGTTTGGTTGACATTAATTATCTATTTTATTGGCGGGATTACTTGGATTGGGGGCTTTTTTTATTGGTTTACCATAATGTATGCTAATTTACACCTTCCACGAAAAAAAGCAATATTGATGGTCTTTTTGGGAGTTTTAATGTTCAATGAGCTTGTTATTATACAATTTTTAGGATTTCCTACTTATAAATTTCTTCCAAATGCTCCCTACCAGAACGTTTATTATGTTGTTTTAACTTTAGGAATAATAGATTGCTTTTTAATTTATGTTGGACTAGTTTCTAATTTAATTCGTAATTCTTTTGATAAAAAGGGAGAAGAGCTTCAAAGGGCTTTAGAAAAGCTAGAAGAGGAGCAAATTATTCTTCAAATAAGAGCAGACGCAAGGACAAAAACAGTTTCTGATTTGTCAGAAGAACTTAAAAGAAAAGTTGAAGAAAGTACCGCCAATCTTAAAAAGAAGATTCAGGAGCTTGAAAAACTTAAAGAGCTAACAAAAGGGAGGGAAGAAAGATTGCTGTCGCTAAAAAATGAATTAAAAAAATTAAAGGAAACTTCGAAAAAATAAAAAATATGCCAGTTTTTTATACTCAAGACAAAAAAGAGTTAATTGATAGAATAAAACTTACAACAAGGCTGAAGATTTTCTTTATAATGATTTTTTTAATTTTAACTCCTTTTATAGTTTTCTTTTTAAAGTTGGGAGAAAAAAAATTTTCAAGAATGACTATTGTTTTACTTTTGTGGCTTGTTTCTGTTTTGTTTTTTGAAAGGTTAATAAGACCAAAAAGATTGACAAGTAGAATTATTGGGAATTTTTATTTTCTTTTTTCTTTGTGGGAATCTTTTTTGTTTGTTTTGTTAATTTATTTTTTGGGAGGAATTGGCTGGATTGGGTTTTTTTATGCTTCGGTTTTTTTGGTTTTTGCTTTTTTGTGCCTTGAACCCAAAAGAGCTTTTATTTTTTCTCTTTGGATAATTTTTCTTGTGGGCGTGCTTTTTTTTCTTGAGTGGCAAAAATATATTCCTCATCAAAAATTTTTTGATTTTGACCTGTCGAGCGATATTGCTTATTTAATTACTACTTTTATTGGCTTTTCGGGATTTGTTTTAGTTGTTGCTTTAAACCTTAATAACTTTTCAATGGCTCTTAACAAAAAAAATGAAGAGATAATAAATATTTATAAAAAGATAGAAGATTTAAAAAACGCTCTTGAAATTAGGGTTGAAGCGAGAAAAAGAGAACTTCAGGAGCTTGTTGGAAGTTTAGATTTAGAAGTTAAAAGGAAAAAGAAAGAACTTCAAGAAAAGATAGATGAGCTTGAAAAAGAAAACAAAAAGATTATCGAAAGAGAACTTGAAATAGTAAAAATCAAGAAAGAAATTAAAGAATTAAAAGAAAAATTAAAATAAAAAATTATGATAATACTTTCGAAAAAAGAAGTTGACGAGATGATGAAGTTAAAAGGTAATGTAAAAGGAGTAATTCTAAAAGGACATTTTGATTATATAAAAGATTTAAAAGGAGAAGAGGGGGTGGTTTTAGTGGAAAAGAGGCTAGAAGAACTTGGTTATCCAACAAAAGCAAAAGAAATTATTCCAACAAATTGGTATTCTGAAGCCCTTGCTTGTCTTATTGTTTTGGTATGTGCTGAAGTTTTTAATTGGAACCAAGAAGATGTAAGAGAAATGGCTTACCAGTCGCCAAAATATTCTTTTATAGTTAAGCTTTTGATGCAACATTTTGTAGACATAGAAAAAAGTTTTAAATTAGCTCCAATTTATTGGAGAAAAAATTTCGATTTTGCTAAGATGGAAGTTGGAGGATTTAATAAAAAAGAAAAGTATGGTATTATAAAATTGGTGGGTTTTCATAAATACCATCCATTGATATGCGAGTATCACAGAGCCTATTTTAAAAAAATAGCTGAGATAATGCTTGGTCAAAGAAAGGTTGAGGTATTGCATTCAAAATGTCTTTTCAGAGGCGATGATTGTGAGGAATTTAAAATTACTTGGAAATAATTTATATATGCTGTACAAAGAAGAATTAGAAAAACTATTAAAATTAGATGGACAAATCAAGGGCGTTTTTTTGCAGACGGATGCAAAATATATTTTAGAAAAAGAAGGAGAAGGGGGTTTACAAAGACTAGAAAAAAAAGCTAAGGAATTTGGTTTAAAATTGGACTATAGAACAGCAAGGGCAATGCAATGGTATCCTGTTGGACTTCGGCCAATTTCTCTTCTTTTAATAAAGGAAGTTTTTGGATATAATGATAAAGATATTCGAGAGATGGGTAGAATGGCAGCAAAATTTTCTTTTATAATAAAATTTTTTGTGAGGTTCTTTACTTCAATTAAAAAAATATTTGAAAAGTCACCAGACTATTATAAAATGCAATATAGCATTGGAAAACTTGAGCCAGTTTATTTTGATGAAAAAGAAAAAAAATGTATTTTAAGATTAAAAAATTTTAAAATTCATCCTTTAGTTTGTTTTTATCTTGAAGGATATTTTCAGGGCGTTGCTGAGTTCGCTTTAAAGGGAAAAGTTAGTTGTCAAGAAACAAAATGTGTTTTTAGGGGTGATGAATATAACGAATATTTAATTCAATGGTAGAAGAAAACAACAATCAAAATTTAATAAGCACCGAAGAAGAGATTATTCAAACATTAGAACAGGACTTAAGAGAACTTGAAACATATATTCAAGATTTTTGGAAATTTTTACCATTACCAATTTGTTATGTAAACCCGGTTCATAATATTTTAGATGTGGATAATTCTCTTGTTGAATTTTCAGGATATAAATCAATAGAATTGATAGGAGAAGATGTAAAAATTTTATTTAACGATCCTCAAATTGAAGAATTAAAAAAAGAGATCTTTCACAAAGATTCTATATCTTTTGATAAAATGACTTTTTTAACAAAAGATAAAAAGGAAATACCAACAAAAGTAATAGCTATGGCAAGAAAAAGTGAACAAGGAGAAGTGATTGGTTATTTTTTGGCTATTATCGATATTTCAGAGTCATTAAATTTTCAAAAGAAATTAGAAGAAGAGGTAAAAAGAAAAACAAAAGAACTTCAGGAGAAAATAGAAGAGCTTGAGGCGTTTCATAAAATTGCAGTTGGAAGGGAATTAAAGATGATAGAATTAAAAGAAGAAAATCAAAAACTTAAAGAAGAACTTAAAAAATATAAAAGTTAATTAAACTAAAATAAAAAACATATGGCAAAAGAAAAATGCAAACTTTGCGATAAAGATTTTATAACAAAATATGGTTATGTTTGGTATCCAAATGGAACTTGGGGTAAAAAGGATGGTCTTTTATTGGCTTTTATGGGCAAAGAAGAAATTTTAAATATTTTTGGAAGCATTGAAAAAACACTTCAAAGACCAATTGATAGACTTTTAAGTCTTGCAAAAAGAATTGTTACTGTAAACGTTGTTGATCAAGAATTTTTAGGGCACCTTATGAAATTTTTAATAAAAATAAGGTTGGTCAGTAATAAAAGATTAACAAAAATTTTGAACCAAAAATTTATTGCTCCTATTGGCTGGGGAATATGCAAAAAAGCAGAAATAGACCATAGCAAAAAAAGCGCGCTTTTTATTGTAAAAAACTATCCATCAATTCCTTTAATTGAAGGCGCTCTTTCTGGGCTTTTGCAATATATATTTAATTTGCCGGGCGTTGAAATAAATTCCAGAGAAGAAGGAGATAAACTTAAGATTAATGTATTGCCAAGAAAAAGAGATATAGGACTTGCAGAATATATTCCAAAACCGGTTTTGGCTTCAGAACTTGGGCTTTTGCCAGGCAATATTGAATATAACCTTTGCCCCAAGTGTAAAATACCTTTGGATTTTTCAGAAAGGTATGAATGGTTTTTAGATGAAGGAAGAATTGTTGACAGGAAAACAAAGAAAGATCAGCTTTTATTTACAAGATATGCTCTTGATGCAATTTTAGGACTTTTAAAAAGAGAACTTGGTAGTGAAGATATTTCAAAAATCATTTTTGAAGCCGAAAAAGGATATATTAAGAACCTTTACAAAAATGAAAACGAAGAAAAAGTTCTTAAGGCCTTGCTTTCTCAAAAAGATTTTGGCCTGAAAGGATGGGGCAATTTAAAAGAGTTAAAAGAAATAGAGGAAGGAATTGAAGTAAAAATAGAAAACCCCTTTTATGTTGAAATATTGGCTGGTTTTGTTGCGGGGGCATATGAGGCAGTTAAAAAAGAAGAAAGTAAAACTGAATGGCAAGAAAAAGACAATGTTCTTTTAATAAAAATAAAAGTTATTAAAAAATAAAAAATATGACTCAAAAAATAAAAAATCCATCAATTAAAGTGGGCTATAGCCAAAAAAAGAATCCAGAAGAGGCAGTAGAAGAAATTTTTTCTCAAATAAAACAGGAAAATACAAAATTAATTATATTTTTCGCACCGGCTCCATATAATCAAGAAGCAGTAAATAAAGCTTTTAGAAAAAGGATTTCAATTAAAACACCTTTTATTGGATGCTCTTCAGTAAGAGTGAAGGTACCTTTTGTGAGAATGATTGACAATATAACTCCTGATGGTTTTAAAGAAGCAATTGTTGCTATGAGCATTGCTTCAGATGACATCCAAGCATCTGTCAGATTAATAAAAGACATTAAAGAAGATTGTCAAGAAAAAGCAAAAACAGCTTTAATTGAAGCTTCAAAAGATTTGGGTATAGATCCCAAAAACACAGATCCACAAAAATACTTTGGGATTTTGCTTTGTGATGTTATGGCTGAGAAAGAAGAGGAAATTTTAGAAACTCTTTATGCAAGGAGTAATTTTCTTTTTGTGGGAGGAGGAAGTTGTGGGAAACATAGTTTGATAAAGGGAATAATGCCCGGTTTTATCCATGCACACGATGGCGTATTTAACAACGCAGCAGCTATTGCAGTGGTTAAAACGGAAATTCCATTTAAAATTGATATGACAACAAGCGTTGTTCCGACAAGTACCAAAATTGAAATTACTAAAGTTAAAAATAGAAAAGTATATGAAATTAACGGAAGACCAGCAGCAAAGGAATATGCAAAACTTCTTGGGGTCCCAAAATTATTTTTAGGAACAAAACAAATAGGAAATTATTGGTTATTTACAGATCACCCGTTTGGTTTAATGGTAAAAGACAGGGCATTTATTCGTGATGCTGCTTGGCGCGAAGGAGATGCTTTAATGATGGGGTGCAACGCTAAAAAAGGTGAAATTTTGTATTTAATGGAAAGGAAAGATATTATAGTACCAACCCAAAAAATGATTAAAAGGCTTAAAGATGAATTGGGAGAGATAAGCGGTATTCTTGCGTTCCAGTGCGCTTATCGTTTTTTTGAAGCTTATCGAAGCAATAAAGCTAACGAATTATTTGAGGTTTTAAATATTGCTCCTATTATTGGACTTAACTCATATGGCGAGTATTATGGTTGGGCTTCTTTGGCTCAAACTTTAACCATATTAGCTTTTGGCAAAAAAGAATAAAAAATATGTCAGAAGAATTTTTAAAGAAAGTAAAAGAAATTTTAGCGCCAAAGCTCCGAGAGATGGTGGCTGATTCTGTCATTCGAGTTAATTGTCAAAGATTAGGAATAAAACCCGAAGAGCTTTCTAAGGAGAAAGTTAATGATTTTATTGACGAGCTTAAAATTAGTCTTCTTTTGTTTTTAGACGAAAAAGAGATAGAGGAGATAGTAAAAAAAATAAAAGAAATTCCGCCAGTATAATTTTTAAAATTATATGCCAGAAGAGAAAACCACACAAAAAGAGGTTTCAAATATTGCTCTTGAATTTTCTCCGCAAGATTTAGATTTTTTTATAAGAAAAGCAACTCAAAAGTTGGAAGAAAAAATTAAGGAACTAGATAACCAAAAAAAAGAACTTGAAAATAAAGTAAAAGAAAAAACAGCTGAAGTTGAAAAAAGAGTAAAAGACCTTGAGGATTCAAGAAAGGCCTTAATTAATCTTTTAGAGGACATTGAAGAAGCAAGAAAAGAGGCTGAGAAAGAAAGGGACAGAACCGTTTCAATTATTAACGGCCTTGTTGATGGTTTAATCATTTTGGACTCAAATCAAAAAGTAGAATTTTTAAATCCAGCAGCTATTAACTTTTTAAAAATAAAAGAAGAAGATATAAAAGGAAAAGACTTCGGTTCTTTAAAAGAAATCGAAAGTTTAAAAGGATTAGTTGACTTAGTTTTAAAAGAAAATGAAATTGTTGAAGTAGATAGGGGGGAATACGCTCCTTCAAAAAATTTAACTTTGGAGGTAACAACTATTTTTCTTGGTCAAGAAAAAGAAAAATTAGGTCACATTATTGTATTGCACGATATTACAAGAGAAAAAATGGTAGAAAAGTTAAAGACAGAATTTGTTTCTGTTGCTGCTCACCAGTTAAGAACCCCTCTTGCAGCAATAAGGTGGAGTCTTTCTTTGCTTAAAGAAGAAAATTTAACAGAAGAAGACAAGAAAGATTTAATAGAAAAATGTACTCAATCAAATGATAGAATGATAAATCTGGTAAATGATCTTTTGAACGTAACAAGAATTGAGGAAGGAAGATATGTTTACGAACTTGAGCCAAAAGATATTATTGAAATTGCAAAATCAAGTATTGCTGCTGCAATGGAAGAGGCTAAAAAGAAAAAGATTGATTTTAGTTTAATTTTGCCAAAAGAAAAATTACCTTTACTTGAAGTAGACGAAGAAAAAATTAGTCTTGCTATTCAAAACTTAGTAGAAAATGCTGTTCACTATACTTTACCTGGTGGCATTGTTTTGTTTAAAATAGAACACAACAAAGAAAAAGGAGAAGTTCTTTTTACTGTAAAAGATACTGGTGTTGGGATACCAAAAGATCAGCAAAAAAGAATATTTACCAAATTTTTCAGAGCGGAAAATGTTATGCGAATGGAAACAGAAGGATCTGGCCTTGGCCTTTTTATTACTAAAAATATTATTGAATCACACAAAGGAAAAATCTGGTTTGAGTCAGAAGAAAACAAAGGTACTACTTTTTACTTTACTTTGCCAGTTCCTCAAAAAGAAAAATTTGCTACTTTTCTTGAAAGGTTTTAAAATATAAATAAATTAATAATTTAAAAAATTTTTAAAATTATGATTACCCAAATTGTGATGATATCAACAATAATTTTACTTTCTTTTTGTGGTGCATATTTTTACAAAAAAAGCAAAGAAACTAATTTTCCTTCTGCTCGTGTATTTTCTTTGGGTCTTTTTTTAATTGCTGTTGCTGTTTTGTTTTATTCGATAAGAGACATATTTGTTCAGATGCAAAAATATGAGATTCAAAAGAATTTTTTAGTTGTTGGGGGGTTTTTGCATATTATTGGTGCTTATCTAATTCTTTGGTTTTTAGCAAAAGAATTTGGAAAGAAAGCTTATAGATATTTTTATTATTTTCTTTTTGGTGTTTTACTTTTTGGTTTCGGGCTTTTTTTAACTGGTAAATTTTTTAAACTAGGAAGCGAAGTTCAAAAAGCACCATTTGAGCCATTTAATTATTATGTAGTTAGAAATTATTTAGAAGACCCTTCAGGAAATATAATATTGTGGAGCGTTATAATTACAATTTCTATCCTTGTTTTGTCTATTACTTTCACGAACCTTTTAAAAGAAAAAGGCAATAAGGAGGCAATTAAAAAGGGGCTTCTTTATAGCTTTGGTATTTGGTTTTTAATTGGTCCAATGATAATTTGTGCTACATTATCCCCGGTTTTTGCTAGAATTGGTTATTTAATAGGCGCGATTTTGATATATCTTTCTACAAAGATAAAAATTTGATAAATTTTTTATTTTTTATAAAATTATAAAAGGTTGATTTTTAAAAAATAAAAGATTAAAATAAAAGAGAAAAAACATATGGCCAAAAAAATTTTAATCATAGAGGATGAAGAGATTTTATCAAATCTTTTAGAAAAAAAACTAAAAGAAATTGGTTATGATGTGAGCGTTGCTTTTGATGGTGAAGAGGGGTTAAATAAAATAAAAGAATTAAAACCAGATTTGGTTTTACTTGATATTATTATGCCAAAGAAAGGAGGTTTTGAGGTTTTAGAAGAGATGCAAAAAGATTCTCAATTGAAGAAAATTCCTGTAATTATTATTTCTAATTCTGGCCAGCCAGTTGAGATATCAAAGGCTCTTGATCTGGGAGTGAAAGATTATTTAATCAAAACCCAGTTTGACCCTCAAGAAGTAATCGAAAAGGTTAAAAACCAAATAGGATAAAAATATGCCAAAAATTTTAATTGTTGAAGATGATAAATTTTTAAGAGAGCTTCTTGCAAAAAAACTTCAAGATGAAGGTCTTGAAATTGTTCAAGCAATTGATGGCGAAGAAGGAGTAAAAAAAGCCGAAGAAGAATTGCCGGATCTTTTGTTGCTTGATTTGATATTGCCAGGAATTAATGGTTTTGATGTTTTAAAGAAATTAAAAGAAAACCCAAAAACAAGTGCTCTTCCAGTAATTGTACTTTCAAATTTAGGTCAAAAAGAGGATGTAGAAAGAGCATTAACTTTGGGAGCAAAAGATTATTTAATTAAGGCAAATTTTACTCTTGAGGAGATTTTCGACAAAATTAAAAAGTATCTATAGAAATTTATATGCCAGAATTGCCAGAGGTAGAAACCACTAAGGAAGAGTTGAAAAAGTTGGTTTTGGAAAGAAAAATTGTTGATGTCTGGAGTGATACGCCAAAAATTGTAAAAAATATAGATTTTTCTGACTTTCAAAGAGAAATAAAAGGAAGAATTATTAAAGATATTCAGAGAAAAGGTAAAAATATTATATTTTTGCTCGATAAAGATCGAGCTTTTTTAATTCATCAAAAATTAACTGGTCACCTTTTATATGGAAAGTGGAAAAGAGAGGGTAGTGGTTGGGTTCCAGAAAAAGAAGGACCGCTTTCAGATCCAATGAACAGATTTTTGCATTTGATTTTTTTTCTTGATAATAAAAAAATGCTTGCTTTGTCAGATTTAAGAAAATTTGCCAAAGTAATTTTTGGCAAAAAGGAAGAAATTTTCTCTTTACCAGAAATTATTTCTTTAGGTTCTGATGCTCTTGAAATTGATTTTGAAAAATTTAAAGAAAACCTTCAAAGAAAACCTAATTTACAAATAAAAAAAGTTTTAATGGACCAAAATATCATTTCTGGTATTGGAAATATTTATTCCGATGAAATTTTATTTGCTTCAAAAATTAATCCTTTCAAAAAAATTAAAGATTTAAAAGAAAATGACTTTAAATTATTGTTTAAAAACACAAAAGATATTTTAAAAAAAGCAATTAAATTAAAAGGGGAGAGTATTTCGGACTATAGAATTCCAGATGGTACTAAAGGAAATTTTGATAAAATAAGAAAAGTTTATAGAAGAGAAGGTCAAAATTGTTTTATTTGCGGTACAAAAATAATAAGAAAAAAAATTCAAGGAAGATCCACCTGTTTTTGCCCTTCCTGCCAGCCGTTATAATTTTTTAATCTGCTTTTAAAATGAAAAATTTTGAAAAATTAAAATTTTTTTTATTAAAGCCAGTTTCTAAAAAACAAATAATTTTAATATTTTTATTTTTAATATTTTTTAGCTTTCTTTTTCTTTCTTTAAAAACACAAAAAACCTTTGTTGTTTCTAACAAAGAAACAGAAAAATTATTTAAAGAAAAAAAAGAAACTAAAAATCCTAGTCCTTTTTCAGGGATTTATTGTAAAGACAATAAAAAAAGAGCTATTGGAGTTATTTTTGCTCAATATCCTCAAACAATTCCTTTATCTGGTATTTCTGAGGCTGATTTGGTAGTTGAGTGGCCTGTAGCAGAAAGGGGAGGGGTTACTCGACTTTTGGGAATTTTTCAATGCAATCAACCAAAAGAAGTTGGTTCGATTCGTTCAATAAGGCCATATATAGTTGATATCGCTTTTGGTTTTGATAGCGTTTTAGTTTCGTGGGGAGGAGCAAGCTCTGCAATAAAAAGAGTAGAAAATCTTAAGATAGATTGGCTCGACGGTAGAGTAAATCCATCAGGTGCTTTTTTTAGAAAGTCATCAAAAATGGCCCCCCACAATGGTTTTGCTAGTTTTTCTGGTATTTGGCAAGCAATGGAAAAATTGAACATTCGCAAAGAAAATAATTTTGAGGGTTATAAATTTTTAAAATTAACAGAGTTTAAAAATAAACTAGTTGACCAGGTAATTAATATTAATTATTATTATCCTGTAAAATACATTTACGATAAAAAAACCGGAAATTATTTAAGATACTGGAATGGCAGAGAGTTTCTTGATTTTTTAACAAAAAAACAAGTTTTTGCAAAAAATGTAGTTTTGCTAAAAACAGAAATAACTACAATTTCTCCTGGTGTTGCTGACGCAAAGATAATTGGTCAAGGCCAAGCAAAAATTTATCAGATGGGAGAAATAATTGAGGCTATCTGGAAAAAAGACTCGCCTTCTGGGAAATTATATTTTTTAGACAAAGAAGGAAAAGAAATAAAATTTGTTCCTGGCCCTATTTGGATAGAAATCGTTGATGAATTTTAAATTTATGCTTGATTTAATAGTAGTTGGTGGAAGCGCTGTTGGACTTTTTTTAGCAAAAGAGTTTTCCAAGAAAGGGAAATCTGTTTTGGTTTTGGAAAAAAAGAAAAAAATAGGAGGAAAGATTTGTTCTGGCCTTGTATCTTTTAATATTTTAGATTTTATAGAAGAAAAAGATTTGCCATTATTTTTGGAAAAAGAAATTAAAAGTGCAAATTTATGGATTGAAAAGAAAAAATTTTCTTTTCCCGGAAAAGCCCTTCTTTTTGATAGAGATAAATTTGATTTTTATCTTTTTGAAAAAGCAAAAGAGGCAGGAGCAAAAATATTATTAGAAAAGAATGTTATAAAAATAGAAGAAAAAAGAAATTTTGTTGATGTACAAGTGTCGTCAGGCGAGTTTTTCCGTTCAAAATTTGTTGCTGGCTGTGATGGTGCAGTGTCTTTGGTGGCAAACAGACTTTCTTTGCCTTCTCAAAAAAGGCTTCTTTTGGGGGTTATTACCTACCAAGAAAAAAAGTTAGATGAAAAATTTGTTGATTTATTTTTTTCAAAAAAATTTCCTGGATTTTTTTTATGGCGCATTCCAAGAAAAGATAAGGTTGAGTGGGGGATAGCGCTAAAACCGTCTCAAAAACCAAAAGAAAAATTAGAAGAATTCTTAAATAAAAAAAACATTTTTCCTAAAAAATTTTTTGCCGCCCTGATTCCTTATTTTCCTCTTAAAAAAACAGTATCAAAAAGAGTTTTTCTTTGTGGGGATTCTGCCGGTCATATAAAACCTTATACCGGTGGTGGGTTAATTTATGGTTTTAAGTGTGCAAAAATAGCAGCAGAATGTCTTTTTGATTTAAAACCCTCTTCTCTTTTAGAGTACGAAAAAAGATGGAGAAAAGAGCTGATGTCAGAAATTTATCTTGGAGAATTTTTAAGGAAATGCTATTTTTTGCCAAATATTATTAAGAAAACCGGTCTTAAAATATTACAAAAAAGAAAAAGACTTGACCAAGATAAACCTTCTTCGATTTTTAGATTTTAATATTTCAACCACAGCACTTGATAGGGGCAAAGAACAATATTAAATTCTCCGTTTTCGGCAAGATAAACTGTTCTATCAAGTATATTAAAAAGATATTCTTTTTTTGCCCCAATTTTATTTTGCTTTACTTTTAAATAAATATTTTCATCAGAAATATTTACCAAAACTAAAATTTTTTCTTTTTTATTCGGGGAGGTTCTTATAATTGAGAAGACCTTTTTATCTAAAAATAATGATTTTTGATTTCCTGCCGGATGAAAAGCCTTTTCTTTGTTTCTATACTTTAGGAGTCTTAAAATTTCATTAAAAACTTTATTTTCTTTTCTTTTTGGGTTTGAAATAAATCTTTTTATTTGGTTTTCTGTAAATCTTTTTCTATTTATATCCCTTGTTTTGCCTGTTTTTTTAAAGCAAGAAAGACAATTTTCTTTACCAAAAAGGCCCAAAAAGTATATAGCAGGAATACCTTTTATTGAAAATTGGATTGCTCTTGAGGCAATGTATTTTTTTATATTTAAAATTTCTGGTTTTTCTTTGTCTTCAAGAGCGCTCCACCAAGTAATATTAAATTCATATGGCAACTTTCTTCCTTTTTCTATTTTATAATTAATTTTACCTCCTTTTTCTATTACTTCTTTTTTAATTTTTTCTATTTCTTCTCTTTTTAATATATCTTCTGCCCCCACTACCGAGATTCCATCATGGCAATCAAGGATGTTAATTATGTTTTTAGTTTTTGAGGTAAAATTTATAGTGTCAAGAAATTTTAAAATTTTTCTTGTGTTTTTTTGATAAAAGGTAAAAAGAAGAAGCGAGCTTAAAGGGAAATTATAAATTAATTGGGCTTCATTTGCTTTTAAGTAATTAATATTTTCTTTAAAGTTTACATTTACTTCTGCAATTAAAGAAACGCCAGGAGCAATTGTATCAAGAATATTCCTTAAAAGCTGAACAAAAATATGCGACTCTTTTGTCAAAAAACAAGAAGTTCCAAGTTTTTTCCAAACATAGCCAATAGCATCTAGTCTTATAAATTTCGCTCCATTTTCAACATAATGAAGCAAGACATCTACCATTTTAAAAAGAACTTTAGGGTTTTGATAATTTAGGTCTATTTGATCATGGCAAAAAGTTCTCCAAATCCATTTTTTTCCTATTGGTAATTTTCTATAAACAAGTAAAGAAGTGGTTCTTGGACGATAGACACATTCAATTTCTTTTTGGGGTGGCTTTTTGTCAAAGGCAATAAAGAAATTTTTGTACTCTTTATGCCCTTTGGCAAATTTTTTAAACCATTCACTTTTTGAGGAGATATGATTACAAACAAAATCTACAAGCAAAGAAAAGTCTTTTTTTATTTTTTTAAGATGAGTAAATTTTCCTAACCTTGGATTTATTTTTTTGAAATCTATTATGGAAAAACCTCTATCAGAACTGTAAAGGAAAAGGCCTATTATATGAACTATATTTATATAGTTTTTTATATTTTTAAGAAACTTTTTAAGCGTCAAAAGGGATGGTTCTTTCTTTTTTACGATATTGTCTCCATAAACAATTAATATTACATCTTTTTCTGAAAAATAATTTCTTTTAAACCTTTCTTTTTTTAACTTTTTTTGGTATCGAAAAATAATTTTTTCAATTTCTTTATAAATGGAAAGGGCCTCTTTTTTACCGTAAAGAAATTCTAAATTTTTTATTATCTTTTTTCTCTTGTTTTGAGGAAGTTTTTCTTTTTTTAACATATTTAATAAAAACAAGGCCTAATAAAAAAAATTTTCTAAAAAACAATATAGAAACTTAATAATAAAATTAATAAAATTTTATATCTTTCTATTATATTTAGGCTCAACTCGCAAAGCAGCAATACAAATGTCATCTGGTTTAGCGTGAGGTGCTTGAGTTTCTGTTTGGATATTTATTGCCCTTTGAGAAATGCCGGTGATAAATTTTTTTAGATTAATTTTTCCTTTTGAGTCATAAGCATTTTCAATTTCTGATTTTATTGCAAATGGCAAACTCTCTGGTTTTATATTATCAGTTACTCCATCAGAAACTGCAAAAAAGATATCACCGTCTTGAATTTCTGTTACATTAACATCTATTTCTTCAGCGTTTTCTATCGATCCTACGCTTCTAGTTATGATATTTCTTTTGGGATGATAGAACGCTTTTTCAGGAGGAATTATGCCTTTGTCAACTAATTCTTGGACAAAAGAGTGATCACGAGTAAGTTGCTGAAGCGATTGATTGTTTAAATTGTATCTATAGACCCTAGAATCTCCCACATTTACAGTGACTAAAAAATACTTTTCTTGGTTTGGCGATAAACAAACCATTCCTGCGCTTACAGTTGTGTCTACATTTGGATCTCGTATTTCTTCTTGAAGCCTTTTTATTTTTTCGCTGGCTCTTAATATAGTAGTTTTTAAATAATTTATCCCCTCGTTAATAGTTGGGGGGTTATTAATCTCTATTTTTACAAGGTCTTGTTGAAGAATTTCTGCTGCTTTTGCAGAATCAGGACCGCCAGACCCTACTCCATCAAGGGCTGCAATTAATCCACTGTATTTGTTTACTGCTTTTGCTACTGCTTTATCAGCTGTATAATCTGGATGATTTGGGTTTGCTTTCACTATTGAAGCCGTTTCAATTAAAATTTTTTCTTTTTCAGGGGCGGTTTCTGTTGAAAATTCTCCAAATCTTTCCATAGTTTTTATTCTTCTTTATTTTAATTGAAAAAATGAAAAAAGTCAACTTTGGTTAGAAGTTTTTAATTATAATTTTTTTATATTTAAAAAAAACAAACAACTCTTTTTTTAAAGATGCTGGCAAAGCATTCTTTACTGATAGAAAAAGAATTTTGTTAATTTTTTAGCAATATTTTTTCAGAAAGCGAAACACTGAAAATAAACTCTTGGGGCCTAAAATATAATTTGCAAAACTTAAAAAAACCGCGCAATTTAACTAGTGCTTACAATTACAGATTATTGGAAAAATTAAACCGGCTTACTTTGTATAGACCCAAAAACAAGTAGCGTCCTCGCCATACCTTATAACCGAAATTGACATTTTCTCTGAACCCTTTTCGTAGTTATACCCACCACCAAAAGATTGTATATCTTCACAATCAGGATAATCTTGATGAACCAATTTCCAACCATTTTCTCTTAAAAACTTACAATAGTTTTTTACAAAATCAGCACTTTTTTCTTTAACATAAAAAGCATCTTTTCCACATTTCTCTTTATCAACAACCGCGCCAGGATAAGAAGGAGTATTTGTCTTTTTTTCTTCTGTGCTTGTAGTTTTTGGGGTTTCTTTTTCGGTTTGGTTGGTGTTTATTTCTGTCTCTTGTGAAGAAGGAGATTTTTTAAGAATTGCAAATCCAACAATTAAAATTAAAAATATTCCCAAGAACACAAGCGCAATTGTAAGATTTTTGTTCATATTTTTTTATTTTAATTTGTCCGACCTTTAATAATATTAAATTTTCTAATTATTATCTTTAATAATATTAAATTTTCTAATTATTATGACTAAAAATTTTATTTTTTTCAAACAAAAGACTAAGAAGTGCCATCCGGATATATAATCCATTTTGGGCTTGCCTGAAATATGCAGCGCGATTATCAGAATCAATTTCTTGGCTAATTTCATTAACTCTTGGTAGCGGGTGCATAATTATAGTTTTTTTATTCATTTTATTTAATAATTTTTTGCTAAGAATAAATGAATTTTTTACTTTTTTGTAAGCTTTTAATGATTGAAACCTTTCTTTTTGAATCCTTGTTATATATAAAACATCAACTTTTGAAATCATGCTTTCGAAATTATCTGATTCAGAAAATTTTATCTTGTGTTTTTTTAAAAATAATTTATATTTTTCTGGTAATTTTAATTTTTTTGGTGAAACCAGAAAGATTTCGATATTTTGATAAAGAGAGAGAAGATAAATAAGTGAGTGGATTGTTCTTCCATAAAGTAAGTCTCCAACCATACCAATTTTAAGATCGCTTGTACGACCAATTTCTTTTTTGATTGTGTATAAATCAAGAAGCGCTTGTGTTGGGTGTTCGCCAGAACCATCGCCAGCATTGATAATTGGAACTAAAGAAACTTTCGCTGCCCTTTTTGCAGCACCAATTTCTGGATGGCGGAGAACTATTACATCACAATAAAAAGAGACAACCCTTATACTATCTTCGAGTGTTTCTCCTTTGGCAGCTGAAGAAAATTGGGCAGCATTTTCTGTAGAAATTACTTTCCCGCCAAGTTTTAACATTGCTGATTCAAAAGAAAAGCGGGTTCTGGTGCTTGGTTCATAAAACAAGCAAGAAAGAATTTTGTCTTTTAAAATTTTTGGAGTTTTGTTTTTCTTTTCGGTTTTTTCGAAATTATCTGCAATGTTGAAAATTTCGTTTAATAATTTTTTCTCTAAAAATTGCTTTGTGGTTAAAATGTGTTTTAATTTCATATTTTTTACAAAGCTTAAACTACTATTTTCCCCAACCGACGCTGTATATTTTAAAAATCTTTATTTTCTGGCAAAAGCATTGTTTGCTGTTGCGACTTGGCGACAAATTCTTTTATACTGTTATATTTTAGCAAGTTTTATTTTTTCACCCAAAACAACAAATAAAAAAGCTGAAATTATTGCCATTAAGCTACCAAAAATAAATGGCGCGCTAACATCAATATAACTCCACAAAATTCCGGCAATAAAAGAGGCAAAAAAGGTAGTAAGTCCAACTGTGGTTTGATAGATACCAAAAGCTGTACCTGTTTTTTCTTGGGGGACTAAGTTAGAAATATAGGCCTTCCCCACGCCCTCGGTAAGCGCCATATAAATTCCATAGATTGGGAAAAGAAACCAAAGAAAAAAACTAGACGGTGCAAAGCCAAAGAAAAGATATACAAGAGAAAAAATTAAAAAACCAACTAAAAGCACTTTTTTCGGCCCGATTTTATCAGAGATAATCCCGGCAGGCGTTGAAAATATGGCGTAAGTAAAATTAAAAAGAGTATAAACCAAAACAACAAAAGTTAGCGATAGGCCTAAATTTTTGGCTCGTAAAATTAAAAAGGCATCTGAACTATTGCCCAGAGCAAAAATAAAACTAATCAATAAAAAAATTTTAAAAGATGGGTTAAGTTCGCGCCAACTAAAACGAAACCCAGAGGAAGAATTTGCTTCTTTCTTTTTTTCTTTAACAAAAAAGAGGAGGAGGAGAATTCCAATAAAAGCTGGAATAAAGGCAAGAAAGAAGATTAAACGAAACTTATTATCTAAAAAATGAACTGCCAAAAGAGCAAGAAGGGGACCAATTACTGCTCCCAAGGTGTCAAGCGCTCGATGAAAACCAAAGGCTTTTCCACGAACTGAGCTTTTTGAACTTTCAGCAATCAAAGCGTCTCTTGCAGAAGTTCGTGTTCCTTTGCCAAATCTATCAATAAACCGGGCAATTAAAACAAATGGCCAACTAGAAGCCAAGCTTAAAAGTATTTTAGAAATGGCTGAGAACGAATAACCGGCAACAACAAAAGATTTTCTTTTTTGCCATTTATCAGAAAGCCAACCAGAGATGACTTTTAATATGCTAGCAGTTGACTCGGCAATGCCTTCTATTAGGCCAACAATAGCAACTGGCGCGCCCAAGATACTTGTTAAAAAAATCGGCACCAGAGGATAAATCATCTCCGATGCCACATCGTTAAAAAAACTCACCAACCCCAAAACAAAAACATTTTTCGAAATCCCGGACTTATTTTTCATGAAGTTTGTTTATTAAGTTGTTCATAAAACAAAACAAAATTCAATTTTTCGCTTAAAACGGCTGGATTGTTTTACAAACACTCTCGCAGAGGACGAGCCAGCAACCTCTTTTTCTGATTGGCGGAAGGCGTCGGGATTTATTCTTCGTAGCCGTAACGGCAGATAAACCCATTGTGGATAACCCAGTCAGTTGAATAACTTTTGGCAAAAAGAGTTGGGTTATGGGCAAAATGTTTTCTTCTAAATTCTTCTGCTTCTTCAGTATTTACTCCAGCCAGACCTATGGCAACATAGTTCTTGTCAGCTCCTTCTTTTAATGCTTTTTTAAGATTAGCAACAATTGTCTTGAATTCAGCTTCATAATCTCTTTCTTTTTCTTCATATAATTCTTCTATTTTCTGAATTAGTTCAATGATTCTTTGATAACCTTCAATTGTTTTTCCTTCTTTTTCCATTCTTTCTGCGATTTCCTTAATCTTTCTTGCTAATTCTAAAGCCTTCTCCTCTTTGATTTGTTCAGGAGATTTTTCTTCTTCTGGTTGTTGAGCAAAATATTGTTCAAAAGATTGGGACATAAAATTAAGTAGATTAATCTGATCTATTTATTTCCTTTTGTTAAAAATTCAACAAATTCTTCTCCTTTTTCATCAACAGCTTCAGCTAA
>Ga0078972_1000473_pt1 | contig 86210 bp, 83 predicted proteins | sample YelNatPaOPGAMG01_FD_67568 | JGI IMG/M metagenome (GOLD analysis project Ga0078972, IMG submission 67568) | Hot spring thermophilic microbial communities from Obsidian Pool, Yellowstone National Park, USA - OP-RAMG-01 (SPADES assembly) (version 2) | ecosystem: Environmental > Aquatic > Thermal...
TTATATTTGATCTGGAACTCTAATTTGCCATATGGGAATGCATTGTTGAAAAGGAATCTATAATCCTTACCCTTGTAATCCCCCTTCTTTGTTATATTCCTAATTCCCTTAATGTTTTCAAGGACGATTGCCTCATTGTTTTTTATTGCATCTATTACAATATCCTTGCTTATTTTATGCAAGATCTGATTTACCTTGTTACCTGACCTCATTTTATACTTCTCTATATTCTTCCTTTTTCTTAGATTTGAAACCTTTTTCCTGTACCTATTCTACATCTTTAGAAATTTAGATGCATCATATTTTGATTTTCATTATACCCCAGTTATATTCCTTATATTCTAGAAAGTAAGAAAAATGAATTTTTTTGTATTCAATATTCATAAAAAAAATAAAATAAGAAATTTTTTAAAAAGAATTTTAAATGACCAACCATTAGAAAAATTTAATAACCAATTTTTAAACACATGATTATGGTTCTTGAAAATGTTTACATAATACCTCATGGGGATGAGATAGTAACACTACCAAACCCTGAAAGTGCAAATATGAATAAAAAGATTAAAGAAATTGCTAGAGAAGATCGTTCAAATACCCTTGTGATAATATCACCCCATTCAATAAGGCTCTCAAAGATGATAGGTGTAGTAAATACGGAATATTTGAGGGGAAGGCTAAGGCTTCATAATAAATACATTTTTCAGATATTTAAAAGTAACAGGGAGTTAAACTCTATTATTTTGAAAAATATTGATTTGACAGAGGAGGTATTGTACATTACCAGTGAAGGGAAATCGTCCGTATTTCCTCTTGATTTTGGTTCAATTATACCCCTTTATTTTTTTGGTAAAAGAAATATATCTTTGATAGGGCAATCAAGGCTAAGTGAAAGGAAAAAACTTATTGAATTTGGTAAAAAATTATATCACATAACTATGGGATATGAAGGTAGTGTATCAATAATACTTAGTGCAGACCAGGCACATACACATTCAAGTTCTGGTCCCTATGGTTATAGCAAATATTCAAAATATTATGACAACGTTGTCATAAAATCAATAAAAGAAAACAATTTTGAAGAATTAATAAATATAGAGGAAAAAATAATTGAAGAGGCAAAACCGGACAGCTATTGGAATATGCTGACTTTCTATGGCATTATTAGTGAGGCAAAATCAATACCCGAGTTCGTTTATTACTATGTAGAAAAATATTTTGGTATGTTATTTGCATTTTCCAAGATGTAAAAAGATTTTTTTTATTGTATTTTTATTTTTTAATAAAAATTTAATTAATTTACTGTTTATGAGAAAAATTTATAAAATGTATGTACATTATCTTTTAAAGGAAAGGTGAATTGATAACATATGGCAGATTTACAGTTCATCAATGAGATAGGAATAATAGGTACTGCACTTATTAGAAGGGATGGTACATTAGAGGAATCTCTTTTACCCGAGAACATAGATAAAGAAACATTTTCAATTATGTGCGCAACAATTTATGGAGGGGCCACAACGGTTTATACCGAGATGAACTACAAGGAACCTTTAGATATTGTTATTTATGGTAAGGAATTGAATCTTGTTTTATTTCCAAATTCTTCAAGAGATTTCTGGGTGCTTTTAATACCAACTTCAATGGATCCTTCTAAGGCGAGGGAAGAATTCATTGCAAGAAAAAAATGATAGAATTAAAGAAATTTATTATGAACTTTTAGATTTTTATGGACCCCAGGGGTGGTGGCCAGGTGAAACAAGATTAGAGGTCATAGTAGGTGCAATACTGACTCAAAATGTATCATGGAAAAATGTAGAAAAAAGCATAATTAACCTTAAGAAGGAAGGACTTTTAAATATCAATTCTCTTTTAAATATTGAAGATGAAAAATTATATACTTTAATAAAATCATCAGGGTATTTCAGGCAAAAGGCAAAAAGATTGAAGGATTTTCTTAGATTTATCAATGACAATTATGGTAGAATTGAAGAAATGATCAACGATAGAAACATAAGAGAAAAAATACTGAATGTTAAGGGCATTGGGAAGGAAACAGCAGACTCAATATTACTTTATGCCCTTGATTTACCATTTTTCGTAGTAGATACCTATACATTGAGGATATTCAAAAGGATGGGACTCATAGAAGATATAAATTTAAAAAGTTATGAAGAAATAAGAATAATGGTTGAAAATTCCCTTGATAGGAATGTAAAGGATCTTAAGGAATTCCATGCCCTTTTAGTGGAACACGGAAAAAAATATTGTAAAAAAGAGCCCCTTTGTGATAAATGTCCGATCAATAAGAAATGTAGGAAAAATATTTAAATATAATAAGAATTAATTAGATATAAATGAGGTTAGGAGTTTATATAAAAGATTTCAAGCTTTACCATCAAGTAATAGGCGAGATTAAAAAAAGAGGGCTTGATTATACTGAGGTTTTTCCTGGCCAAGATGATTCGGATATGATTGTACTTACCGATGTATATGGTATTTTTAATAAATATATACTAATAGAAAATCCATTATCCGCTGTTAGATCTGCCATAAGCAGGCTTTATGGCAAAGAGAGATTTGATGACATATTTATAGGAATAGATCCAGGGATGAGAATAGGTATTGCAATATTTGGTGATGGTATACTACTTGAGGAATTTGAACTGACAGATATTATTGATTTAAGGAAAATAATTGAGGATATAAAAAGGGACTATTCCCCAAATAGGATTGTTGTTAGGATTGGAAAGGGTGATGAGCCTAACAGGAATAGAATAATCAACGTGCTTTACGGACTTTTTAAGATAGAATTGGTGGATGAATACGGTACCTCTTCCATAAAAAATAGGAATACAGAGGCAGCAAAAAAAATTGCAATGAAAAAAGGTAAGGTTGTAAAGGGGAAGATGGAGATAAGACCAAGGAGGGGTGAGATATCTGAGGTACAAAGGAAGAGTAGGATAGCAAGTAATAATCTTGTAACAATCTCCAGGGAACTTGCTAAAAGGGTAGTCAAGGGTGAAATTGATCTGGATCAGGCAATAGAAATACAAAAAAAGAAATAACTATTTTTTCCATTTTGGGCTTCCGGGCCTTTTTTTACCAGCTGAATATAGGTAAATTATTGCCACTGTAAATATTACAATCCCTGCAAGTAGATACCAGAGCCAGTCATAGTTTGGTGGTTTACCATAGTAGAAATAAATCGTAGTAACATTTGATCCTGTTGAAAATTTTACAAGGTTTGTATTAAGCCTTACACTTATAGTATTTACCCCATTTTCAAAACTACCTATGTAATTGTATGTAACATTTGCAGTTGAGTTTGGGGAAATGGATTGAATTGTTGAATTTCCTATCAATTTACCGTTCAAAAAGAAGGAAACAGTGATATTTTTTACCTCAAATGGCTGCAAGTTTTTAATCTTAACCTGAATAGGAATAGACTTTATAACATTCACTTGAATATAATTAATTGAAGTGACCTTCTGGGAGGAACCATTCACTATTCCTATTCCCATTACATATATGTATACTGTTTCAGGTGTGGAGGGAAATGTTATGTTAACATAGAAAACATTTGTAGAATAAGATAGCCCTGTTAACTCATTTGTTGTTCCACCACTTATATTGCTCCCTGTGAGAAAAAGATGATAACCATATCCATCAAAGTAGCCGTTTAAAACAATTTTATATTCATAGGTACCATTTGTTCCAACAGTTGTTGGTCCATATATTTCAACATTGAGACCTCTTGCCTGGGATATTGGAATTATCAATGAAAATATAAGTATAATAGCAATGAAAATTCCTATTTTTTTCATTTTTTCAGCCTCCTCCATATAATGAATGCAACGAGTGCAAATATAATTGCTGACGTAACTATTGTAAATTCAAAGAATAATGTCTCGTATGAAGGTATTACATATGTGACATTTGATGTTGTTACAATCGTAGAAATAGCACTTACAGTACCAATATTTATGTGTTTATGTGCTGTGTATTCTATTCCATGGGCTGTTGCAACAATAACTATATCAAAGGAAGGTGATGGTATAGGTTTATTCGGGGTGAGAACTACGGTAATAGTTTTTGAAGACCACGGATCAATATTCACGTATGGGGTGATATTTGAAGACCATCCAATGGACCTAAGTTCATTTGAGTTTATAATTGAGATAGAGTAATTCTCAGGAATATTTCCATTGTTGTTTATGGTAAGGTTTACATAAAGGGAATTCCCAGATGCATAGATATTAGCCCAGGTGAAAGATGTGTTTTGATATTCCGAAACATTTACCTTGATGCTTGTCTCCTGATAAAGTGAATTCTGATAGACACCCCTTATTGTAATTGTATTTAGGCCATAGCCTGCCTTATTTGAAACTATTAATGTTAACTTTACTATTTTAGTATCACCAGGGTTAATGTATACATACCTATTAGAAAATGTCACATTCCAAATGCCTACAGATTCTAGAGTAACATTTTCAGGTCTATTTCCATTATTATTAATTGATATAGTATAATTGATTGAACTTCCAACAGTACCATTCTGAATGCCTGTAAGTGTAGTCATTCTTATGCTATCAAAATTTACCCTCGAGAAGTATATTGTGTAGTTTTTGTTGGCAATTACATTCAGTTCATAATAAAGATTGTATTTTACAGTCTGATTATATTCAATTCTTTCTGCATTTGCAGTTAATGTATAATTGCCATAGGGTAAAATAAGGCTAAGCAATCCATTATGTGTAATTAATGTTATATTTCCGTATAATGAACTTAGGGTTACATTTGATCTGTATGTAGAATTTGCATAGATCAAGAGTAGGTTTATAAGATAACCCTTTTCCATTGAAATATTATACCAATAAATTGAATTATTTGATATTTTAAGATTACCTATGAAGGCAAGATTTGCTGAATATGAATAAACTGTATAATTACCTATTGGAAGAAGATATGTGAAAGAACCATCTGATCCAGATGGGACTTCATAATAAACATCCTTTCCGAAAAGATAAATTGTAACAAAGCTTAATCTTTCGCTGTTATATGTTATATACCCCTTCAAAGTTGAAAGATATGGTTTTTCCTGTACGTTAATGTTAATTGTACCATTTGCATAAATGTATGATTCCTGGGATCCATAATATTCAATATTTGAAACTATCTTATAAACACTGAAAACATAATATCCAGGTGGAAGTAGGAGTATTGTTCCACCTTTCACTGGCTTTATGATCTTTAGCCCACCATAGTTTATTAAAAGATTGAACGTCTCACTGCTATTTATTAAGTTTATCTTAGTATAATACCCCTGAACCATGCTTATTTGCTGGACAATATTTTGTGAGGCATTAACAGTGCCTATGGAGGATAAATTACCCGTGAATGTATAGTAGGTGTATTTTCCTAATGGTAATGAAACATTGTTTCCAGAATTAACAAGATTACCATTTTCATCAAACCAATATATATATTTTTGATTTGGGAATAGGCTAATTAGTGCATTCATTTTTATATTGAAATTAAGATTATAGTTTAATTGGCCTGTATTTATTGCTACTGCTGATGGTGAAATTGATGCCTCTACATTTGAAGCAATAACACTTACATTATAATATCCAGATGGAAGTGTTATGTTATATTCTCCATTTATTACATGGGCTTTGAAATTTCCACTCCTTGATGAAAATAGAATATAAAGATCACCAGCATATACATTGGGATATGAAACATATCCATTTAGATTACATCCTCTTTCATTTACATATATTGTAACATTATTATTTTCAATTTTGAAATTATTAAACTTAAATCCATAGGCAAAGGCATAAAATGCGAAGTTTTCACCTGTGCTGTAGAACTGGAATTTTCCATTAGGGGCTATGTTTGTTTCAAAATAGTAAAAATCACCAAGCTTTACAAATACAACAGCATTATTAATTATAGTTCCATTCCATTCTACTACACCACTAATTGTATTTGTATTTTCTAAATAGAATTTCTCATTCAAGTTTCCAGTTAATATGAGCGTGGTATAATATGCATATGGTTGTGATGTTGTTGCATTGTAACCTACAATTCCTATTGAGTATGTACCCTCAGGTACATAGGCACTGAAATATCCGCTTCCGTTTGTATATACCCTGAGAAAATTCATTCCATTAAATAGCATAATCTCAGCATCTGCTATGGGAACATTTCCATAGTAAACTTTACCTGAGAGGGTGATAGCCTTAGCAAGTGAAATATTAATTGTTGAGTTATCGTAGGGTACATAGCTTCCTATGAAAACATAATGATTATTATTATAAAAATAATCCACATAAACTGAGTAATAGCTCCTTGGAAGATTGAATGAAAATTCTCCATTTTTGTCAGTAATGGAAATCTGTGTATTGGAAAAGGTGAATTCATCCATAAACCTTACAACTGCCCCTTGAACAGGTATTCCATCTAGATAAACATCCCCCTTCAATGAATATGATGTCAATAGCTCAAAATTATTTGTTGATGAGAGGTTCCAGGAATCAAAATTTACAGTCTTCTTGGGCGTATAATAACCATCCACATTTACCTCTATTGAGTATGATCCGGGTATTACATAAGATAAATATGATCCATTCTTATCAGTAAATAAAGTATATGAAATAGGCCCATTAATTTTAACAGGTACATTGATTGCAGGTGTACCATTCTGATAGAATACAACACCTTTAAGTATATCTCCATAGAGCTGAAGATCCTGTGTGACATTTGAATTTTGATTTATTGTTATTGTTTTTACAAATGCATAGGAGCCATTTGAATAAATGTAAACATTGTATTCTTCAGGTGCAAGATTTTTAATTGAAAAGTATCCATTCTTGTTTATATCTGTAGAATAATTCAACCCATATGTTTCATTTATTAGGAAAACCTTTCCAGAATTGATATAGGTCTTATTTCCAGAATTTGAAAAGTAAACAACACCATCAAGTGATGAAGAATTAATTACAAAATTGTCATTAATATAATAATTTGGCAATCCATCAGGGTTTATGCCAGTAACCATCCTTGATGCCTGGGCATCGGACACGTATATTTCCCTAGATGCAAGCAAATTTTTTTCATCAAGGAAAAGTTTGTTAAAGCCCCCACCTGTTGTAATCTGTATTGTATCATTCCCAGCAACCGCATATATCTGGTAATAACCCGATGAATTTGTTCTTGTGTATGTATGTGGAATACCATACTGATCATAAAGAGTAACGAGTACATTCGAAAGTGGGGTACCATCAGGTAATGTAACCCTGCCCTCTATAATAGCCCCTGGATAGAATTTCAATATAACAACGTCCTGTGGAAGTATCTGTCTTGCAGGTGGTATTAGGACCACAGTACCATTGTTTGTCTTTTGAAGATAATATGCCTCCTGAAGGGGTACAGGTTTCCACGCATTTGTGTGATTTTGGTAATCCTTGTAAGGATTCCAGAATGAAACAGAATATACAACTTCAAAATGTGTAAGATTCCATGCAAACATCACAGGATAATAGTTCATTTGGGATGATATCCCAGGAATGTAAGGTCCCATGCCTAAATTTAGACCCGAGTAGCCTACAAAGGCCCTATAAAGCATTGTATTGAAAAACATTGGATTATATGTAATATTATAACTAACAATCTGAACATTTGCAGGTATGTTGTTTAGAGAATAGGTGAGGCCATTTGATCCCACTGCAGTTATATTATAGAAATCGTATGGTATTATTTGACCACTTACTATGTTTGCCCTTCTATCCGCCAGGTAGGCTGGCGCATAAAATATTCCTGTATTCATCCCAGAGAATGGAAACAGTCTATAGTCTGTGGCAAAATAATCTATGGAGTATCCAGTTACCCTTTCCAAAAGTATGTAAAGATTTACAAGGGTGCTTTCACTATACTTATTTGCAAGATCTGCCTTTATCATTACATATTTGGCATTTTGGGGTGTAATATTCTTTGAATAAAGGCCATAATAATTTGGATTGTTCAGAATTTTATTAATATATGGTGATGGATTTTTTGATAAATTAGTATAATAATCCAAAATATTTTGCTCCTCCTGATATCCAAGATACTGTATGAGCAAGCTTTTTACCTCATTTCCATAGGTGGAATTCATTAGTGATGCATCAAGTATTCTTGATATTAAAAGAGCAACGGCTTCACTTTCATTTTGTGCTGTAATAAATTGCCCCGCTAACTGATAACCATTTTGGAAGTTATCAGCCACTGCAGGATGAAGACCCTGCTGAACATCCTGAAATCCATAGTCCCACCAGCTGAGAAAACCAGGTCTGTATTGAGGTGCCTGGTTATTATCCTGTTCGGATAACCATGCAAACGCCCCCTGCCAGGGATCTGTTGTATTTGTATCAAGCTGAATACCGTAGGCCCCAAGATACCAGGGTGGGGTATAATTTTGGGGTCTTAAAAATGATGGCATTACGTTGTAGATTTGCTTATCATATGTAGTCTTGTTATTATAAGGTATTGCTGCATCAACCGCACCCCACATATTTGGAAATACGATGAGAAATGCAACAACTGCTATTGCCGCAATCTTAAGCCAAGGTCCTCTTTTTTTGAATGCATTCTTCCAGGATATTGATCTTATTAGATTACCTATCTCCTTTACATTTATTTTCTCTATTATAATATCCAACATATAAGCTGCGGGTATAACAAATCCTGGCGAAGCATTAAATATGAATCTTGCAGCTGAGAATGCCATATATACTGAAACTATAGAGAATATAACGAAGAAAAGGAAGTATTCATTTCTATTTCTTCTTATATCGTAAAGCATAAATGCAAGGCCCGCAACAAATATGAAGAAAACTCCCACACCAACATTCATTATTATCTGGCCTAGGGTAGGGGCCTGTGCCTCTGCTATAGTGGAATAAAGAGCACTTTTTACAAAGTAACCCTCTCCGGTATATATGTATCTCATTATTGATGGGAAGAATAATTGACCCAGTACAGCTAATACAGCTATCACAGCTGCTGTAATTGAATATGTAAGAACCCAGGGCCATTTTGATGTGATTTCAAGGAATAGAATAAGAAAGACCATAAACAATGCTAAATAAAGTGGTGTATTGAACCAGGGTGTAATTGTTTTATCTAAAAGATAAAAGGGAAATGCAACAGGGAATGAAAATAATATGAATATAACAGTGATCCATAAAATATGGAAGGAGCTTATGTTTCTAAATCTATTATAAAATATCTGAATAAGTAAATAAATTAATATAATTACTTCAACATAAACGAAACCTTGCCACATTGCACCAATTGTACCGAAGCTTATTCCTGAAAGGGCGGCATAGACGGTGGCACGCTTATTTTCATTAAAGAATTTTTTAATTCCATTTGACCATCCCTTTAAACTGAAATAATTGTCCACCCAAACAGATTTGTTAACATTTTTTAATGCCTTCAGGAAGAAATAGAATACCCATATTGCAAAGAATAGAATTACATCATCATATCCGCCCCATGAAGCAACACTTCTCATCATATTTGAGGCGCTTGTTGCTATTAAAAATGCAGAAATTATTCCTACTCTCCTATTGAATGCCTCCTTTCCTAGTAGATACATTGGGATTGCTATAAGGGCACCAAAAATTGCAGTTATCATCACAAGGGAATAACCAAGTGCATTATGCATGTTACCTACGAATGGGAGATAAAGATATGCCATGGCTATTACAGACCACTCAAAGAAAGGTGGTCTTGGATCGGGAAAGCCAACTGGATAATTTAGCATTGGATCCCAAAGAAGTTGATGTCCTGTGGCTACAATATAATCAATTACCCTTTCATGGTAAAATGTATCAGCTCCTCCAGAAATAGCAAAATTGTTTTCAACAGATGGACCAATGGCATAATAAGTTCTCAAAAATAGCCCAAGAAAAACTATTGATATCATTATGATCAATACCGAAAGATCCCTTTTTGTTTCCTGTGTAATACCAGGCTTAAAGCCCATATATGTTTTCACCATCCTCACATATTTGTAATTTATGGTACATTTCTTGTATCCTGAAGACCCTTAACAGGTTTAAAAAGATTAAGGCAATCGTAATAAAAACTTTTCTTAATCTGAGGTGAATACCCTTTTAACGTTAGGTCTTTCCTTGTAAAATATTGTTGATCCGCATTCACAGGACAGATTTGGGGTGTTTATCTCCCCTTCATAAATCTTCCCGCAAACTGCGCATCTAAACCTGGACATTTTCACCCTCCTTTGCCACTTCCTTTCTAATAAATGGAGTATATGCACCACCAGCCATTGTATATCCGCATCTTCTGCAGCTCCATATACCTGTGCCTACCCTTTTTAAGGTCTTATGGCCACATCTTGGGCATATATATGTATCTATCCTCATTTCCATTATCTCTTTCCATTGTTTTTTAGGCGCTACACCATAACGGGGACCAAAACGCGCAACTATACCAAGTTTTTTAGTTCTTTTGCTCATTTTGAATCATCCCCTAATATGAATGTATTTCTTAAATATTTCCCAGATTCTATGGAAACTTTAATTGTGTTCAATATCTCATCCTTTGTAAATGTCCCTTCAAGGCCCTTTTGAATTGCATTTATCTTCCCGTTTTCATCAGTGGTTATTGTGAGCCTTGAATGCGCTATGTTCTCCTCGTCCAGATTTGGATCGAGTACTATTTTATCACCTATTTTAGCAAAGGTGGTAGTGGCTGGATAATGCCTTATTGGCAGGGGAAAATCCTCTCCTTGACCAAATCTGCTTGCTGGCACGGTTGAATTTTTCAGTGCAATTATAGACCCCAGGGCTGAAGCATCAAAGAGATTACCATCGTAATCAAGTACATGTATGTCAACAAAAACTATCCAGACAAGCTCTCCTTCCTTTATTACTAGCCTTTCAAGGTCAATGGCCTTGCTTTCTCTTATTCCGCGATCAACTACCCTAGCTAGCTCTATTGCCTCTTCACCTGGAGGACCTGCCTCAAAGGTGGGAGAAGCAAGCGGGACAAGCTCAGCATTTGTGCTTAAAACACCAGTATTCGGTGTATCTGGGAAGGGTTCACCCGTCTCTATCTTAACACCCACAAGTACTTGGGTGTTTCCCAATTTCACAAGAGCAGATCCATCTGCCCTTGGAATAAAGTTCTTTATAACCTCAATCTTTCTAAAGTCATTTTGACTTCTTCCATCTATCCTTGATCCCTGGGAGAGCAGTTTTTGAATATAATCCCTCTTTATTTCTGAAACAACACTCTCGGTAAATTTACTCATTGTTGCTCATCCTCCTGTGCAAGGTTTATGTATTTTCTTCTTAATGCATCCTTCTGGAGCTCGTATACCTTTAATGCAGCATCTATTGCCATGTTAAGTCCCATCTCCACCTCATCGAATGTCATATCACCATCCATTTGGAAAAGAACAATTTCTTTAGTTCTGGGTATAATTGCCACTGGTAGATCGGCCTGCCCATAGTTATCCTCTTCTTTGTTAAGATCAAGCACAACAGTATTGTCTACCTTACCAGCTGCACATCCTACAATAAGATCCTTCATTGGTATCCCCGCATCAGCAAGGGCCACAGAAGCTGCAGTAAGACCTGCAATCCTTGTACCTGCATCTGCCTGAAGAACCTCTATGAAAACATCTATTGCAGTCCTCGGAAATTGCTCTAAAAGAACCACAGAACTCAAGGCATTTGAAATTACAAGTGATAATTCTATTGATCTTCTATCCGGTCCTGGCTTCTTTCTCTCATCAACAGAAAATGCGGCCATGTTGTATCTTGCTCTCAGTACTGCTCTGCTCGGATCCTGCATATGTTTTGGATATACCTCCCTGGGTCCATAAACGGCAGCTATGATCTTATTGTTACCCCATTCTATATATGCTGATCCATCTGCCCTTTCTAAAACACCTGCCTCTATCTTTATTGGCCTTAGTTCATTAAAGGATCTTCCATCAATCCTTTTTCCATTTTCATCAATTAATTTTATATCCTTATTAATTCCTCCCATTTTCATCATTCTCCTTTTTATTTTTTGAAAGAAAATCTTTTACCCTATCAGTAAGTCCTATTATGTGAGCTTCTCTTTCTATCAACCTTATTGCACCAACAACCTTCAATATTGAATCAATAGATCCATCTATCCATATAATACCATTCTGCCCTACATATATTTTTGAATTTGTCATATCCTTAAGAATTTTTATCATTGATCCATCCTTGCCAATGATCCTTGGAACCTTTGTAGGCGACACAGTAATTACATGGCCACCCTCAAGTTTCCTTAAACCTGGCTCCTTCATTGTAAGCCATACCTGTTTTACCTCATTCACGCTCATAATCTTTGCAATAATAGTATCACCTACGTTAAGGTATTTTCCTGTGTCACCAAAATCAACCTTCCATGGTGTATCATTTACATGAAGAGGAGCGAGATAAGGCGCATTTATGTCTACTACCCAGTTTGATGGCATTATGTCCACTACCTTACCTATCACCTTATCACCCTTCTGTGGCTGATACCTTCCTGAAAGAGGTATTATGTTTAAATAACCAGATTTCACAGTTTTTACTCCAAGGTATTCCACATAAGCTTTTCCATTCTCAATGTATATTCCATTGCCAGGTTTATTGCCCATAAGATCTATTTCTTCACCTGGCAAAACAATTTCTCTAATCTTCTCCATATTTTTCACCCTTTCAAAATTTTTGTTTCAATGTTTCCATGAGTCTTTTTATTTAACATATCAAAAAACTCCGCCTGCATACCTGCAGGTATCTCAACTACAGCCCTCCAAGATCCATCATCACCCCATTCATCCTTCACAATAGTCCCCATCTTAACAAGGTCCTGATATATCTTACCATAACCATCTGCACTAACTTTTATTTCAATTTTTGTCTTTTCAATCCTTATTGGGATTATTGCCTTTATTGCCTTAAGTACAATCGGTATTTGCTCTTCAACACTTTTCATAGGATCAATGTGTACCTTTGCCTCTTCTATTGCCTTTTCAATTCTTTGTGGGGGATGCGGTGCATTTGTCTGTGGATTTATTGCGTTTTTTGCAATCTCATTTATTATTTGCCTTTTCTTTTCCTCAAGCATCTTCCTTCTTTGGTCAGTAGTCAGCTGTACCTGGCCCTTTAAGATTATCTGTTTAGCAACCTCATTTATATCAGTTGTTCCAAAAACCTCCTTTAAAACCTCTTCTCCTACCTTGTCCCCCTTCCTTGCATCCTTAAAGACTTCATCTATTACCATATAATCTACTACATTAACCTGCTTTCCAGATTTTAATAAATCTATCAATTTTGGGTCTATAAGAATCTCTAACCTATGACCCTTAGCTTCATATCTGGCAACGATAGAATCCTCAATCCTTACCATATAATATCACTTAGCCTAGTTTTTTAATGTAAGCCTCAGTCTCCTCCTGGGGTAATATCCTGAAATTTGTGCCCCTTGTAATAAGACCTATCTCCACCACCATCGGCTGACTGGGATCCTCACTTACCTGTTTCATTGCCTTTAAAGCTAACATTATTGCATCATCTTTTTGCATATTTTCCTGATATTCCTTTTCAAATATTGCCATTACTGTTTCCCTGCCCCTGCCTATACAAGAGGCCTTGTAACCAGTAAAGGCACCACTTGGTTCAGTCTCAAAAAGGTATATGTCAGTATCATCGATCCCCGCTATTAGGAGTGATGTACCAAAGGGTCTCACACCTCCATACTGTGTATATTGTTGTACATAGTCACTGATCTTTTTTACAAGAGGTTCAACACCAATTTTCTCGCCATAAGTAACCTTCTCCACTTGGGCAGTCACCCTTGCATAATCCACTAGTACTCTGGCATCGGCCATTAGACCAGATGATGCGGCACCAATATGCTCATCTACAATGTATATCTTTTCAATACTTTTAGGTTCTATAAGCCTGCTCCTCACCTTTTTATCAATTATTAAGGCAACGCCATCCTTGAACTTGATCCCTATGGTAGTTGATCCCATCTTTACAGCTTCTCTTGCATACTCTACCTGATAAAGTCTACCCTCTGGAGAAAATACAGTTATTGCGCGATCATATGCCATTTGGGCCGGTTGCATAATTTATCACCTCAGTATCTAATTCCTAAACATCTTTTACTTTATAAATCTTTCATTTTTAAAATTTCAATAATTTTTGGAAGGGTACATGTAGTTTTTATACCTACGGGCGAGAATTGTGTCCTTGAGGCAGGGTATCCATTAAATCTAAGCTTATATATCAAATAATCAATTTTAGGCATCTTTCCTCCCATTCTTTTACCAATTTCTTCTGTTGAATAAAAAAATAGAAGATTTTCATAGGGCGCAATTTTTAAAATATTAATTATATGATCCCTTTTCTCAATATTTTCTGGTATTTTATAATTGTTAATTATTTCATGCAAGTTTCCTATCCAAAGTGGGCCTATTTTTCTCCAATAACCCATTTTATTTATTTCTTGAACATATGAAAGTGTATTTATCACCCATTTTTTTCCCTTCCTTACCCTGAAAAATATCCTATAATAATATCCCCCAAAGTATGTTAAAAGTGGGATTATACCAAATCCATTTTCTGCTGCTCTATTTGCAATGTAGGATATTAAAATTCTAGTACCTACTTCATGTTTGAGATAACTTGATTCTGGCGTTGAATGGTATAGATAAAAGGTTTTATGTGGATAGGTACCTGCTAAATTGGCAATGTCTGTTGATGTAACACCAATTATTCCATTGTTTTTAATTGATTTTAATGCAGAGTCCAAAAATGGTACAGGACTTCCATATGGATCAATATCAATGTAATCATAATATCCATCTGGAAATTGTCTTTCGGCATTGAAATTCGTAATATACGCATTTGAATTATTAATATCCCTATTTTTAAATATGTATTTTAAAGCCTCCTTGTTCCTTTCATTTATTGTTACATTAAGATTACACTCTTTTTCTATCCTGAATCCCCTTATCCCTGATCCCCCTAGAAGATCAAGGGCATTTTTTCCATTTTTTAGATAATTTTTAATAATGAAGATTGTCAAATCTCTGGATATTACTTGTGATTTTGAATAGTAGGCAGTTGATTTTTTACCTGGGCCCTTATCAAAAATTACAGGTAACTCAGCCTCAACTAATCCCTCCTTCACCCTCATAATCAGCTTCACCCTATACTCAGATTTGTTCGCCCTTAATAATTCCAACGATCTTGTATGGAAGTATTGTCCTATTTACTGGAGTTACCTCTAGAATCCTTACATCATCCATTCTCCTGATATCCTGAAGAAGGGGATTCCTTGATTTTTTATTTAATGTCATAATAATATTTTTTTCCATCTCTAGTATTTCCTTAATCTTTTCTGTGAGTTTTTTTGATTCAAGCTCCATTTTTCCTATCTCATCTATAATTATTATATCTTTTTGTTTAGCATTTTCCAGAGCCCTTACCCCCAAATCATCAAGCACACTCGTGTCTATGCCATATTTACTTACTCTACTTCTTGATTGTATATATTTTGAAGCAAAAACCTTTTTTTCCTTTGTTGACCAATCCATTATTGTAAATCCTACCCTAGTTTTATTTTCAAGTATTTCCTCAGTAATTATTCCGCCAACTGTATATTCCTTTTCTAGAATTTCAACTGTCTTTATAAGTGTGGTTGTTTTACCAACTCCTGGCAATCCACTAATACCTATTTTTACATACATCCTATTTCACTCTTATCTCGCCTATATACATTAGGGGATATTTCATTTCTTCAATATATTTTAGATAACAGACAGCCTCAGTGTTATTGTATTCAACAACCAATTCTACATCAAGCATATCCCCTGTAAGTGTAAGGTATTTGTAAATGCCTTTTTTCTTTTTTATCCTATCTCTCCTAATTTTAACATTGACACTTTTTACAAATGGCTGTACCTTTATGCTTTCCTCAATGGACTTTTCAAGGACATCAATATTTTCAGCACTAATTGGTGTACCCACAAACTGGTGATAGATGGTCCCAAGCTTTATACCCGCCTCAAATACAGCCCTTTCACTATCATTGCATCTGAAATACTTTTTTGCAGGATCTTGCATTATAAAGGTAATTGATTCCAAAGATATTATTTTTTCTAGATTTTTTAATATTAAAAAATTAAAGCATTTTTTTAAAGTTTTAAATCTCTATGTAATCGTTACACTTTACCTCCCTACCCAGAGATTCTCTCATCACCTGTGACATTTTATTGCATTCTACCTTTTCTATTGTGTTATAATTTATTTTTAAAAATTTCAATATACCCTTTGCAGCCCTGTTTCCATCAGCCACAGCACTAATAAAGTCCTTTGTTGTATTGGTGGCATCTCCACCTGCAAAAAGCCCTGAAATAGAGGTCATTCCATCATCATTAACTACTATTTCATTCCCCTTCATCTTTAGATTTTTTGATAATTCTGGGGGTAAGAATGAAAGATCAGGACTTTGACCTGTTGCCTCAATTATTGTATCAACCTCTATGAAAAATTCTATGTCTTTAATTGGAACTGGTTTAAGTCTTCCTCCTCCCTTTTCACCCACCATCTCATTCTTCCAATACCTTATACCTTTAATCATATTGTTAGAATCCTTTACATATTCTATAGGTGTAATTTTCCATAGAAATTCAACCCCTTCCTCCTCTGTTTCTTCCATCTCTTCCTCTGCATTCTTACTTGGATAACCTGGCCTATCTTCGGCCCTTCTTCTGTAAAGAACATAAACCTTATCTGCTCCGAGTCTGAGGGCGGTTCTAGCTGAATCCATTGCCGTAAAACCACCGCCAATTATAGCTACCTTTTTACCCATGGGAATCTTTTCTCCAAGGTTTGCCATCCTCAAAAAATCCAATGCATGATAAACATATTTACCATCACTTCCGGGAGTTCCTGTTAAATTACCCTTCATTGTTCCTATTCCTAAAAATACCGCATCATAATTTTTCATCAATTCTTCGAATGAGACATCCCTACCTACCATTGTGTTAAAAAGAAACTTTACACCTGCATTTTTAATGAAGTTATATTCTTTTTCAATTACTTTTGCAGGCAATCTGTATTTGGGTATACCTACATTTAGCATTCCAAGGGGTACAGGAAGCGCCTCATAAACAGTACAGTCTACACCAAACATTGTTAATATATATGCTACTGTTAATCCGGCCGGGCCGGAACCTATTATCGCTACCTTCTTTCCTGTAGGCTCCATTTTTTTTCTATTTAATATACTTTGGTAATCATTAAATTGTTCTGCTACAAATCTTTTAAGATGTCTGATTGCCACGGGATCCGAATATACACAATTATCCTCACAATTATGTGTGCATATGTTTCCACAGATCTCAGGGAATGGAAGATCCCTCATTATTATCTTTAGACTTTTCTCAAATTCCCCTCTTGCTATTGCCTGTACATATCCAGGTATATCGAGTCTGGCAGGGCATCCCTGTATACATAGGCCACAACCCATACACCTGGATGCCTCCCTCATTGCCTCCGCTTTAGAATATCCAATAGTAACATGTTTATAGAAATCCCTTCTTCTCTCATCAGGCGGTATATTTTTAATAGGTACCCTTTTAAAATTTAGTCTGTATATTAAAGTCTCTGGCATGGGATCATTCCTCATGCAGGTAAATATTTTTGAAGATATTAATTTATCCGCCACTCACAGGGGACATTATAGCAATCTCATCTCCATCCTTTAAATTTTCATCATTTTCAACATATTTGTAATTTATTGAAATTACGAGATAATCTCTCTTAAAATCAGTATATTTTTTTTCTAAATAGGAGATCAGATCGCTTAGCCTATAAAAGTCACCTTCTAAGCTTTCCTCCATTTTACCTACTAAATCTCTGTAAAGACCGAAATATTTCACCTTTATTTTCATTTTCTCTCACCCTTTATTGTTCTGTATACTTGACCGTGAATACTTTCTAAAACCATACCCTCAATTCCATAAAGTCTAATCTTTCTTGAAAGCCTGAGTGCATTTTCAAGTCTATCTTTACTTTCTGAATAAAGTATGAAAATTGATTCATTCCTCTCCACCTTGTCACCTATTTTTTTAGATACCCATATTCCAGCCTTTTTTGAAAATGGTGCCCCTAGTAACCTCGCCATCTCTATAATTGCCTTGTTTGATATATATGATATATATCCATCGGTATTTGCTCTAATTTCTTCTACAAATTTTCCAAGTTCAATGTCATCACTTTTTTCTATACCTTTTCCTCCTTGGGCTGATATAATCTCAAGAAGTTTTTCCCTTGCCTTACCACTTGCCAAAATTGATCTTGCCAAATCCTTTCCTTTTCCCTTTTCAGATAAACCACTTTCCTCCAGAAGAATTGATGCAAGTTCAAGGGATTTTACTATTAAACTGTTAGAAGTTTGTTTACCCTCCAATGCCCTTAATGCCTCCTGTGCTTCAAGTGCAGGTCCAACTGCCCTGCCTATAGGCTGGCCACCATAGGTAATAGCACAACTCACATTTATTCCAATTCTCTCTCCTATTCTAATAAATCTTTCCGCCAATTTTCTTGCTTCAAAACCTGTTTTTACCTTTGCCTCATCACCCATTGGAATGTCTATCAAAAGTGTTTCAATGCCTGTGGCCTTTTTCTTTGCTAGAACAGAAGATATCACTTGAGCCTGTGGATCCAGACCCAAAGGCTGCTCTATCCTTATAATTTTATCATCAGCGGGTGCAAGATTTAAAGCTCCACCCCAAACAAGTGTAGCACCAACACTATCTACAACCCTTTTTATTTCCTCCATAGATAAATCCACTCTTGCAAGAACCTCCATTACATCAGCAGTTCCCGCTGCACTACTTATTGCCCTGGAGGAGGTCTTTGGTACCCTTAGACCAGCAGCTGCAAGTATTGGAACAGTTATTAATGCATATTTATTGCCCGGAACACCACCAATACTATGAACATCATAAACCTCATAATCAAATTTGATTGATTCACCAGTGGATACCATGGATTCTATAGTACCTGTAATTTCATCATCATCTAGATCCAAAGTTTGAATGGCGGTAACGTAGCTTGAAAGTTCTATATTAGAAAGATTCTCATTAACTATATCTGTTATTATATCTTTTATTTCATCGGAAGTAAGCTTTTCTCCATAGATCTTTTTCTTAATAGCATTAATAGATTTGAGTGGTGGTGCATTTGATATATCAACCAAATCACCTTTTTTTAATCCTGTTCCTGGTGAGGCTATTGCCTCACCCTTTTTAACAATTTTAGATGAAATGGAGGCAAAAAATATCTTTTTAAAATTCTTTTTCGATACCAATAATCTGAAGCCTGGCTGTATCCCGAGGATTTTTGCATCCTCTTCACTGATCAATATATTCCTAACCCCTAAGACAATATCAAGTTCCTTAATCTCAACATTCATCAAAAAAATTATTATTTCACACTATAAAAATTTAGCCATTAATACATCATCAACATATTCTCCTTCAATCTTGAACTGCTTTTTTCTTATACCCTCTATTTCAAACCCCATTTTTTTATAAAGTTCTATGGCATTTGTATTAGTTGAAAAAACTTCAAGGCATATTTTTTCAATACCCATCTGTTTGGCCCATTCAAATGATGTTTCCATCATTGCCTTTCCAATCCCCCTGTGTCTGAAATCCTTTATAATAGCTATGCCAAGAAAAGCCACATGATTGTTTTTCTTAAAGGATTCTCTTGTAAGGGTAAGAACACCAACCACCTTTTTATTATAAATTGCAACAAGAAAAAGCTCATTCATTTCATCGTTTATTCTCATTTCAAGAAAATCTATATCACCTAAGTACCTTTCACCAAGAAGATAGATACCCTCACTCATTACATCATTAAAACAATCTATTATTCCTTGTGCATCGTCAGGTTTAGCCCTTCTAATCTCTATGATTTTTCCATCTTGAATATTCAACAATCTTGTCAAGAGCATTTACCACCCTCCTTGCAGTAGTAATTACGGGTATGCCCATCTCTTCAAGTTTTCTGGATACATTTTTACTATATTCACCACCAGATATAACAACAACAAGGGTTTTCATCCAATTTTTTGAGAATAAATTATATAAATGATCTATATTCCTATAAATTGGTGCATTTGGTATTACAAAGTAAAGTATGATTATATCAATATTATCTCCATCTTTTAATATTTCTAATGCCTTTTCATACCATTCTGGAGTAGCAGAACCTGTTAAATCAAGTGGATTTGAAATTATACTAAATTCTGGAAGAATATCCCTAAGACTTTTCTTTTGAAATTCATTTAATATGGCCATTTTTAAATTCTTAGATTCCCCAATAGCATCAGCAGTGACCACACAGGGTCCTGCCCCATTAGTAATTAAAAGCACACGACCATCCTTAGGAATTTTTTGAAAGGCTAGGATTTTTAAAATATCCACCATTTCTTCTATGTCATCCACCACAATAATACCAGATTGTTTTGCAGCACCCTCAAAAACAATATAATTTTCTGCAAGGGCCCCTGTATGTGATTTAGCGGCAATTGTACCCTCCATATTTTTTCCAGCCTTCAAAACCACTATTGGCTTTTTTTTCGATATCTCAAATGATTTTTTAAAAAATAACCTACCATTTGAAAAACCTTCTAAATAGGCCGCGATTATCTTTGTTTTATTATCATTATAGAAATAATCAAGTAGATCATTTTCATTAACATCTATTTTGTTGCCTAGTGAAACAAATTTACTAACGCCTACCTTTGATTCCTCCAGAAGCTCTAATAGAGTAACTCCGTACGTTCCAGATTGCGTCATAAAGGAAACGGGACCAGGACCCGGTCTTTTCATCGCCTCTCTCGACTGAAAAAATGTATCAAATTTATCAGTAGATGAAAATACTCCAATACAATTTGGTCCTATTATACGCATTCCACAATTTTTAGCAATTTCAACTACCTTGTCTTCGAGCATTTTCCCATCCTTCCCTATTTCACCAAATCCTCCCGATATGATAATTGATCCCTTTACACCTTTTTTGCAACCCTTAGATATAATTTCAGGGATCTGGTTTGCATTTAGGCTAATCACCATTAAATCAATCTGATCTTCTATCTCCAATAGATCTTTATAGCATTTAATCCCCATAATTTCACTTTCATTTGGATTAACTGGAAATATTTTTACTCCACTTCCCAAAAGGGAATTCATTATTTCGTATCCAATCTTCCCTTTTTTTCCAGATGCGCCTATTACTGCTACTTTAGATGGATTGAAAAAGAAATCCATAAGACAATGATTGTATTTTGATATTTTATATTTTTCCAATATTTTAAAAAAGCTATTAAGTATTTTTAAATAATAATAAAAATAAGAAATATTATTTAGAATTAATTTGTTTCTTTATTCATTACATTTAGCTAAAAAAAATTTAATTGAAAATTTATATTTTTTATCCTTTTAGAAATCATCAATATGATAAGATTTTTTATTATTAGATTCGGGACTTTTTGCATTTTTTAATTAATATATTTTTTTATCACTTTTTTAATTATTTCAAAAAGATCTTTTCCATATGTCAATTCTTAATGCTCATTTATTTGAGTTTGCAAAGGGTTTATCTTTGATCTTTACAAAAGTTTTCGGAAACTATTATTAATGTCGAAACAGGGAAAACATTTATTAATACAATCTTTTTAATCTTAGCACAAAATGTCGGGTGAGTCAGATGAATAAAACAAATCCAGAACTTATCTCCCTGATAATAAATCTAAAGAAAAAGTCAAGGGAGGAAAACGTGAACATCTGGCGAGACATTGCTGAAAGGCTTGAGAGGCCTTTACGTGTCTGGCCTGAAGTAAATGTGAGTAGAATAGAAAGGTATGCAGAGAATTCTGATATAATTCTGGTACCTGGAAAGGTACTTGGATCAGGGATAATAAAGAAAAAGGTAACAGTTTCTGCATTCAGATTTTCTAAAGAAGCAAAGGAAAAAATTGAAAGTGCGGGTGGAAAGGTACTTACCATCGAAGAGTTGATGGCAATAAATCCCAAGGGAAAGGGAGTAAAAATAATAGGGTGAAGGATATGAAAGTAATAGATGCTACTGATCATGTTTTGGGGAGGCTTTCATCTAGAGTGGCTAAAATGCTTCTAGAGGGAGAGGAAATAGTAATTATAAATGCAGAGAAATCGGTTGTTACAGGAAATAAAGAATTTATTTATAGGGATTATCTTCAAAAATGGCAGAGAGGCTCAGTTAGAAAGGGTCCCCATTATCCTAGAATGCCAGATAGGATATTGAGGAGAACAGTCCGTGGAATGTTGCCTTTTAAGACATCACATGGGAGAGAGGCATACAGAAGGTTGAAAGTTTTTATAGGAGTCCCAGAGAACATTGATATTAAAAATGCGGAAAAAATAGAGGATGCCATTTATAAAAAGATAAGGAATAAGGTTACTCTAGCTGATATATCAAGATATTTGGGTGCAAAGTTTTGAGGTGATAAAATGAAGGTAATTGTAGCAAGTGGAAAAAGAAAGACCGCGGTTGCAAGGGCTGTAGCAAGGGAAGGTAATGGAAGAATAAGGATAAATAAAATACCTTTGGAAATATATAAGCCAGAGCTTTTAAGAATGATGATAATGGAACCCATTCTTTTAATAGGGGAAAAGGCAAAACAAGTGGATATTGATGTTAATGTAAAGGGTGGCGGTATTGTGGGTCAGGCTGAGGCAAGTAGAACAGCCATAGCCAGGGCAATAAATCAATTCTTCAATGATTCCTCTATCGAAAAAATTTTTAAAGAATATGATAGAACACTTATTGTAAATGATGTTAGAAGGAAATTGCCAAAGCTACCTATGGGAAGAGGTGCTAGGGCAAAGAGGCAAAAATCATACAGGTGATTTTTATGATTATACCGGTTAGATGTTTTTCGTGCGGCAGGGTAATAGCCACTGATTATATCAAGTTCAGGGAAGAGGTAGAAAAGATAAAGAAAAGTGAAAATAGAAATCCCACATCGGAGGAAATTAACAATATTTTCGATGAGCTCGGTGTAAAGAGATATTGCTGCAGGAGAATGATTGTCTCTCATATAGATCTAATAGACGAAGTAATTAACTTTGATTAAAAGGGACCGTGGGGTAGCTTGGTCCATCCTACCAGCCTGGGGCGCTGGCGACCCGGATTCAAATTCCGGCGGTCCCATCAAATTTATTTTTAAAATAGAGCATTGAAATCATTTTCTTAAAAAAATTCTTTAATGGTACTCTGATATTTTACTATAAACCTTTTCCAATTTTGTTATTAAAATTTCCATTCATTGTATATATTTGTTTGACAAATATCATTTTTTCTATTATTTAAAATGGATCCTCATTTTTTTAAACATTGGAAGGTTAAATGAAAAATTTTTATAGTAGTTGAATAATAAAGAGATTGGAGGTAAGGGAAAAATGACCTCTAAGAAAAAGAAGCAATTTTTTAAAGAAGAGAAGGAGATTATGGAGGAACTTAAGGAATTCAAAAATGAGGACCTTGATATTGACCTTGAAAATGAAGAAAATGAAGAAGATCACTAACCTAGCCAAATATTAAAAATTATAAATTTTTTACGAACAAAAAATTAGGGAATTATCCTCCTCCTGTCTCTAGGAAAAAGTGTTACCTCTCTTATATTTTTTGAATTTGTTAGTATCATTGTAAATCTTTCCAGTCCAATTGCCCAGCCTGCATGTGGAGGCATGCCATATCTGAATGCATCAAGATAAAATTTAAAATCTTCTGGGTTTAAACCTTTTTTAATAATATTTTCTTTAAGGGACGAATAAATATGATTTCTTTGAGCACCAGAGGTAATTTCTCTTTCTCCAAACTGCAAATCAAATGCTCTACCATATCTAGGATCATCCTCACATGGCATAACATAAAAGGCTCTAGCCTCCATAGGCCACCTTGTTATGAAGAAAAAGCCCTTGTATTTTTCACCTATTAAAGTAAGAGCCTCCGAGGAAAAATCCTCTCCAAATTTCATTTCAATACCTTTTGAATTAACATAATCAAGAAGTTCATCATATTTTACCCTTGGGAAAGGTCTTTCAGGAAGATTTATCTCTACATTTAAAATTTTTAAATCCCTTACATTATCCTTTTTAATTTTTTCTATTGCATTATATATTACCTTTTCAAGCATGTTCATTGCATCATCATCTGTAGAAAAGCTCATTTCAATATCTATAGAAACAAATTCATTTAGATGCCTGTTCGTATTGTGTTCCTCAGCCCTAAATGCAGGTGCAATTTCAAAAACCCTTTCAAATCCAGCTGCCATCATAATCTGTTTATATAGTTGAGGACTCTGAACTAAGTATGCATCATTTTCAAAATATTTTACCTTAAAAAGATTTGTTCCCCCTTCTGTTGCAGTGGCAATAATTTTAGGTGTATGTATCTCAATGAATCCTTCATTCTCTAGTGTTTCCCTTATACCCTTAGAAATTGAAGACTCTATTCTAAAAAGTGAAAAAACCTCAGGCTTTCTAAGGTCTATGAACCTATTATTAAGTCTTGTTTCAATATCAACGGATACCTTATCTATAATCCCCATTGGGAGAGGTGTTTCTGCCTCGTTAAGTACATCAATTTTTGTTGGAATTATTTCTAAGCCAAGTTTACTTTGAGTTTTTTTATTTATTTTTCCATTTACACATATTACACTTTCTCTATTCAGGCCATTTATTTTTTTATAATAGTCCTCCCCCATTTCTTTCTTAATTAAAGTTACCTGTGCGATTCCCTCTCTATCCCTTAATATTAGGAATGATATGTTTCCAAGATTTCTAATATCCTGTACCCATCCACATATTGTTACATTGAAACCATCAGGTAGTTCATTAAGCTGATTTGTAAAGTGTGTCCTCATCGAAATGTTTATAGTTAACACATTTAATAATTTTTTTATTTTAAGACAATGGAAATTTTAATAAAATTTAGTTTCAATAAGATGTTTTGATAAAATATAAAGAGCTGATAAAAAATTTTATTATTAATAGATTAATTTTTTTAATGATTATGTATTACTATAAATTATGAGGGCAATTTTTCCTGGGAGATTTCAGCCATTTCACAATGGACATCTTTATGCAATTAAAAAAATATCTGAAGAAAGTGATCTTTTGATTATTGTTGTTGAAAATGCAGGTGAATCTTTTACATTAGAAAATCCATTTACAGCGGGGGAAAGAATTGAAATGATTCTTGGAAGCTTAAAAATGAAGGAAAATATTCTTATTGTCCCTATTGAAAATATTAAGAATAATGCAGAATGGGTAAACTATCTTAAGATTATGTTGCCCAGGTTTGATATATGCTATTCAAATAACCCTCTTGTAAGGATCCTAATGGAAAATGCAGGTGTAAAAGTGAAAGGCATAGAATTCCTTGAAAGAGATAAATACAGCGGTACAGAGATAAGAAAAAGAATAGCAAAGGGTATAGAGTGGAAAAATTTAGTGCCTGAATTTGTTTATGAATACATTATTAATAAGGGTTTAGACAAAAGAATTATTTCACTTTATGGTGATTAAAATGATATTTTCTTTTATTGGTAAGGGTGGAGTTGGAAAAACAACAATATCTTCAGCATTTGCAATTGAAATGGCATCTAGGGGAAAGGTGGCTTTATTATCCATGGACGAAATTCCAATGACTCACGAAATATTCAAGGAAAAGGAGAAAAATATAGACATATATGAATATAAAGAAATTGATGCTCAAAGGGAATGGAAAGAAAAATATGGTGAAGAGGTATATTCATTAATATCATCTTTTTTTGATCTTGACAGGAGCATCATAGAACATATAGCCAAGGCTCCTGGAATATCAGATGAATTTATGTTGGCCAAACTCCTTGAATTAAAGGATAATTACGATTTTATTGTGTGGGATACAGCTGCATCTTCTTCAACGATGCATCTTTTATTGCTTGAAAAGGATTTTTATGAACATATTAACAGCGATATAAAATTTTATTTTGAAATAAAGGATACATTGTCCAAAATAATGAGAAGAAATGTAAATCCTCTAGAAATTCTTAATAAATGGAAAAAACTTGCGCAAGATGTTTGGGATTTACTATCAAAGGAAACATTTTTTTTCATAGTAAAAACAGACGATGATCTCTCATATATTCAAGGTGATATTATAGAAAAGGAATTAAATTCAATGGGTCTTAAAATATATAAACATATACTAAACAGATGGAAAGGTAAGTATGATGCGCCAATTAAAATTCCTGAGTTAACTGGTAATCCAAGGGAGATAGTTGAAATGGTAAGACCATTTCTAAGGGAGGTGCATATTTGAAAAACCTATTTCTAAAATTTAATTTATAGAATATAAAGAAAGTCATTGAAATAATAAAAGACGAATTAATAGAAAAGGTACATTAATTAAAATAAAGTTTTGTGATTTAATTAGCTCGATTAATAAGATCAATTCTAGGAAGAATTTAATTATGAAATTTTTGTCATGCAACACTCACAAAATAAATAAAAAATATAATAAATCATTTTTTAAAAAGGATTTTTACTAGGCTTAGAGAGATAAAAATTTAAGTAACAATTGCATAAATGATAATATGCAGGACCTATCAAAAATGGATAAAGAGATCGCATTTAAAATAAAGTTACAAATTGCACTTATATGGAATGCACAAAGGTTAATTGATGTGTATCCAGAAAAGAAGTCCAAGTTTAATGAATACATAGAAGAAAGGAAAAATATTATTAGGGATATACTGAAAATTAATCATGACGAGATATGGGAAGATGGAAAAAAATTATTTGATCTCTGAAAAAGTTAATTATGTTGAGTTTAATTAAATTATAAAGGTGTGAATATGTACAGGTTTGGGATCTCAGGAATACCTTTATCCTCAAAGGGTAGAATGCTCAAGGATGCAATAGAGGATACTTATGAGATGGGATTAAATGCGCTCGAAATACCATTCTTTAAGGTTAACATAGTGGAAATGGAGGCAACGGATGAAGTAGGATTGTTGCCTAGGGAAATTCTTCCCAGCAATAGGGATGAGAGTAAAATAATTGTAGATGTATTTAGGCCAGATGAAAATGGTGATTACAGGCCAATAGGAATAAAAAGCAAAATAGAGGAAAATGATATTCTCAGGGTTTTACAATGGAACCTTGCTAGATCATATGAGGAGCTGAGAGATCTCGGTAAAATGTCAAAGGAGCTGGACCTTGAGCTTACCGTGCATACACCAAATTATATAGATTTATCATCCAATGACGAATTTACAGAGAAATGTCTCAATTATATTTATTGGTCATCAATCATTGCCAATGAATTAGATGCAAAGGGTATAGTTTTCAACTTAGGCATATACAATCCCAAGGATTCCAAAAATGATATGAAAAAAATTATTGATAACATAAAAGGTGCAATGGAAAAGGTTCAGAAGGAAAATCTGAATGTTAATTTCTATATTGAAACCTCAGGAAAAAGGCAGGTAGCAGGATCATTAGATGAGGTGATTCAGGTTTCATCAAAAATAAAGAATGTATTTCCAGTTCTCAACTTTCCAAAAATAGTTGCAAGATCGGGAAAGCCTTTAACATCCCCTAAAGATTTTGAGGATTTGATTGAAAAGGTAAAAAAATTTTATCCAAAGGATATATATATGCAGTATGCAGGTCTAGAATACTCACCTGAAAATGTTATGCGTTTAGCTCCAATCAAAAAGGGAGAAATTAAATTTGAAAATCTTGCAGAGGTACTTTTAGAAAAGGATTATGAAACTACAATAATTTCTGTTTCCCCTCTTCTTGAACACGATGCACAATACATGCGTGTAATTTTGGAAAGGATAATTGAAAAAAAGATAGGAAAGTGAATTAAAATGATATATAAAGAGGCATACAAATTTATATTAAGCCAGGCCGGTGATATTTTAAATAATGTAGACGAATCTTCCGTAAAAAGATCTATTGAAATTATTTTAAATTCAAAGAAAACATTTGTTTATGGTGCTGGAAGAAGTGGTATAATAGGAAAAAGCTTTGCCATGAGACTTGTACAGTTAGGTTTAACAGCATATTTTATTGGCGAAACAATTACACCAATAGTAACGGATCAAGATTCAGTTTTTTTAATATCAAATACTGGTACAACAAAATCTACTTTATTGGTTGCTGAAATATCCAAGAACGTTGGTGCTAAAATTATAGTTTTAACATCAAATGAGAATTCACCACTGGTAAAATATTCAGATGAAAAAATATTATTAAGGGGTATATCACACAATTCACTTGCCCCGCTGGGAACAATTTTTGAGGACTCTTCCTTGATATTGCTTGATTCAATCATTGCCCAGATGATACAAATTCTAAATCAAAGTGAGGAGGATCTCAGGAAAAGGCATGCAATATGGGTGTGATATAATGAAGGTAAATGAGATATTTTATTCAATACAGGGTGAAGGTACATTAATCGGGATTCCTATGGTATTTGTAAGGTTTACTGGTTGTAATCTTAGGTGCACTTGGTGCGATACAAAATATGCATGGGAAGAGGGTAAAGAGATGTCAATGGAGGAAATAATAGGCGAGATCAGGAAATATAAATCAAATTGGGTATGTCTTACAGGAGGTGAACCTCTTCTTCAAAAGGACATATACAAACTTATCGACCGTCTAATAAATCTTGGTTACAGGGTATTGCTTGAAACAAACGGATCATTAAGTCTGGAGGATCTACCATGTGAAGAACAATTGATTGTAGATATGGACATAAAAACACCATCATCTGGCATGAGTAATTTCATGAATTTAGAAAATCTAGAGCTTCTTGGACCTAAGGATACAATTAAGTTCGTAATTGCGGATGAAAATGATTATAATTTTATGAAGGAGTTTATTAAAAATCATGAAATAAAAGGGGAGGTGATTGCACAGCCTGAAGGTAATAAAAACCTCAAATGGCTAACAGAAAAGGTTTTGGAAGATGGACTAAATATAAGGGTTCTTCCACAGTTACATAAAATAATATGGGGTGATAGACGTGGAGTTTAAATATACAAATGAAGATGGAATTTTTGCCGTAAAACTGGCAAGAAGGGCAGTAAAGGATTATTTTAAAGGGAGGAAAACTGAGTTAATGGAAATACCTGAAAATTTTTTAAAGAATGCAGGTGTTTTTACAACCATTAACAGTTATCCAGAAAAGGAGTTGAGGGGATGTATAGGTTTTCCAGAACCAATAATGCCTCTCTATGAAGCTATAATAAAAAGTGCAATATATGCTGCCACAGAGGATCCAAGGTTTCCTCCAGTTGTAGAGGATGAACTTGAAAATATTATATTTGAAGTATCCCTATTGACAGTTCCAGAAAGGATTGTTATAGATGATCCTAACAAGTATCCTGAAAAGGTAGAGATAGGCAGGGATGGTTTAATAATAAGATATATGGGTTTCTCAGGATTACTTTTACCTCAGGTTGCAGTTGAATATTCTATGAGTAGCACTGAATTTCTTGACCATACGTGTTTAAAGGCGGGGTTGTCAGCAGGTTGCTGGAAAAGAAGGGGTGTGGAGGTTTATAAATTTCAGGCGGAGATATTCACAGAGTTAGAACCAGAAGGGAAGATAGAAAGAATTAAACTAAGGTGATTTATTAATGGACGTAATTGAGGGTAAGTTTTTTATAGACGGTGAAATAAAAACAGCATCCATTGGTATTGAAAATGGTAAGATTGTTAAAATAGCAAAAAACCTCACAGGAGAAAAGTTTTATAGCATAGAAGAAGGGACAATTTTTCCATCAATGATTGATATTCATGTTCACATGAGGGATCCGGGTTTCACATGGAAAGAAGATTTTGAATCTGGAACATTGAGCGCTCTCCACGGGGGTGTTACATTCATCCTTGATATGCCAAATACAAAACCGCCTGTAGATAGCATAGAAAATTTTAGAACCAAGTTAAAAATTGCATCAAAAAAGAGTTATATAGACTACGGAATAGCATATCTTCTTCAAAAAAAAGAGGAAAAATATGTTCAGAATGAGGTCACTTCTTTCAAGATATATATGAGTGAAACAACAAATATAAAACCTGTTAATTATCTTCTCATTCCAGAGATTGTAAGTGATATTGAAAAAAATATAACTGTACATGCTGAATTACAGGATTGTATAAACAATAATAAGAGGGAATCAAAGGATCTTATTATGCACGATATGTCAAGACCTGAAAGTTGTGAGGTCAGTGCTGTTAGGTACCTGGGAGATATAAGGGGCCCAAAATTTCACATTGCACATGTAAGTTCGCCAGATACTGTTGATCTTTCAAAAATATTCGGTTTTACCACTGAGGTAACACCACATCATTTATTCCTTAACAGGGAGATGGATCTAGGAGCCTTTGGAAAGGTGAATCCTCCATTAAGATCAAGCTTTATTTCCGAAAGGTTGAGGTATTTACTTTCCAATGGCAATATAGATGTAGTTTCAAGCGATCATTCTCCGCATACACTCGAAGAAAAATCAGACTTTGCATCGGCCCCGTCCGGATTGCCTGGCGTTGAAACCTCCCTTCCCCTATTATTTCAAGCCTACAGGGATTCAATATTCTCCCTTGATACAATTGTAAAGGTATCCATGGAAAATCCTGGAAAAATTTTGAAAATTCCTAAGGGGAAGATAGCTCCTGGCTATGATGCTGACCTGATTGTAGTTAAGTTATCCGATTCTAGAAGAATAAGATCCAAGGATCTCCATTATAAATGTGGTTGGACACCCTTTGAAAATCTATGGGGAATATTCCCAAGGAAGGTATTCATAAGAGGAGAACTTGCACTGGATAACTTTGAGGAAACAATAGAACCAGGTTTTGGACTATATTACTCAGGCAATCGTTAATTTTATCTATTCATTGAATTTCATGTATATGGGCAGGCGTGGTGTAGCATGGTAGCACTAGAGCCTTCCAAGCTCTCGACCCGGGTTCAAATCCCGGCGCCTGCATATTTTAAAAAATAAAAAAATTTAAGAAAATTAGGGGAAGGTCATTGTAATTAAAAGTAGGGCTATGGAAAGAACGATCAATGATACCCTGAGGGATACATGGAGATTATTGTTCATAATTGATGTTCCTAATGTGAAAAAGAATAAAAATATGCCTCCAAGGGAATAAAGTATCCTGCCTATCTGATAATAAAGTGAACCCCCTGCCAGACCAAATATTATTCCAATCCATAGTATAAGAAGGAAGATCAAGGAGAAGAAAAGAACTGTCTCTAGGTTGAAAAGAATATCCATTATTCCTCTTCTCTGGTATCCATAGAATTGTTCTTGAGGTACAGCCTTTGGTTGTTCGGTTTGTTGTTCCATCTTGCTGGTGTCTTGTACCTTAGGCATTTTTAATCACGTTATTGTATTAATAAATAGCATTAATAAACTTTTTTATTGACCAAAACAAAAATTTATTACTAAAGTAAACAATATCATATCATATTGGGTGTCAGGATGAATCAAAAGGAGATATACAAAAACCTCAAGGAAAGGATAATCGAGATACTTAACCAGGATGAAAAGAGCATATCATCCATTTCAAAACAACTTGAATTGGAGGGTACAAAAATACATAGACTAACTCTGACAGGTTATCTTATGGCCTTAAGAGATTTGAATATACTTAAGGAGAAGGAGATACAGCCATCAAAAATTTATAGTGTAAATTCTGTTGAAGAAAAGAATATATATGAAATAATTGGTGAATATGTTTCAGAAAAACAGGAATCTGGGGATATGTGTGTTTATATACTCTACCAACTTTTTAAGAGGCCTATATTGAAATGGGAGATAGATAAGTGTGGGGCAGAAAAACCAGAATATGCTGAGAAGGTATATGGCGATGAAAGAAAGATGGCAATGGACATACTTGAATCTATGGGAATATCCATTAGTAAAAATATGCCTGCATATTTACCCAAAAAGGATTATAGTGATGATTTTAAAGAAATTCTTGTTCAGATGGTAATCAATGGATATAATCTTCAAAGATATGTTTCAAACAAGAAAACACAAATGAAAATTGATTCTATTTAATTATACCGTAGCCTATAAGTCTCCACCTATTCTGTATTTTTCTTCCTATTGCCACTCTCTGATTTTTCTCTGCAATTACGGGATATTTTAGATTTATATCTATGGAATCGGACCTGGCACTTTTAACACTTCCCACAGTCGTTGTAGTACCCACACTCAGCATCAGTGCCTCTCCAGTTCTTATTTTTTCCACCTTCAGTTCCTCGATATGTCCAACAACATAATCCAACAGATGAACATCAATTGTAAGATCTAATGACAACTCAGGCAAGGTGCCTGGCATTCCAGCCATCCTTCCTATGAGTCCATCAGCCTTTGTAAGTGATGGATCCAGTCTTGTACCAATTGCAACAAGTCCCCCTGGCTTTACTTCATCCCATCTTCTACCGCCGGAATATAGAGAAACAATATCTGCATAAATGGGTTCCCATGTGGTTTTTCTGTTCTTGGTTACCTGGAAGCCTGGGGAGATCTCTATCTCATCTCCCACCCTAAATTTTCCCTGTATCAGTGATCCTCCAATTACACCACCCTGAAGCTTATCCGGTGGAGTCCCTGGCTTGTTCACATCAAAAGATCTTGCAATATACATTCTTGCTGGTTTTGATGGATCAAAATGTGGTGTTTTAATCACCTTTTCAATTGCCTCAATAAGTACATCAATATTTGTGTCATGGTGGGCACTAACAGGTATTATTGGTGCATTTTCTGCAATTGTTCCCTTTACAAAATCCTTTATCTCTTTATAATTTTCCCTTGCCCTTTCATCTGTCACAAGATCTATTTTGTTCTGAACAATTACTATTTGTTCCACCCCTACAATCTCTAGTGCTTTGAGATGCTCCCTAGTTTGTGGCTGTGGACATTTCTGATTTGCTGCCACAATCAAAAGAGCTCCATTCATTATGGCAGCACCTGAAAGCATTGTGGCCATTAAGGTTTCGTGGCCTGGGGAATCTACAAATGAAACTACCCTTTCAAGTTCGAGTTTTCCAGAACAATTTAAATTTGCGGATGAAACATACCTTTTTTTACCATCCTCTTCACATATGTAAAAGGCAGCATCCGCATAACCAAGTTTTATTGAAACCCCTCTCTTTATCTCTTCACTGTAGGTATCTGTCCAAGTACCAGTAAGTGCCTTTGTAAGCGTAGTCTTTCCATGGTCCACATGACCTACCATTCCGATATTTATTTCGGGTTGCCTTGGCATCTCTGTCATGCTGTTCCTTCATCCTTCTTTTCTTCAAAAATTGGCTTTTCTCCATATTCTACTATAACTGTATTGATTTGTACAATCTCAGAGGTTATTGTATTTCCCCTGAGTATCTTTTTCTTTCTCATTCCCTTCCTTTTTGGATGGAATCCAAAACCAGAAGATAATAAAACAGCTTTTCTTACACCGCCTGGGATACTTGGAGACATTGGAAAACCATCCTTATCTGTACCACCTGTTATCTTAAGTCTATAACCATCAAATCCAATTAAAGATCCCTCGATGGTATCCCCTATTTTTTTTCCAATTAGGGAATCTGCTGGCCTTTCCGAAATTTCCCTTTGGAGGCTCTTTCCTGATTTTGGATCTGACACAACAATTCTGAATGTTGCCATAATCAATAACCACCTTTATTTTTTTCTAATATACCACCCATATATTTTAACATTATGGAAATCATCTATAGGGTGGTTTGATATATTATCCTGTTTTCATAAATTATATTAAATGTTGATCCTGAAATATAATTCTGTGATGATCCCTTTATAATAATAGAGTCACCAGCAGTCAATTTATTTGAATTAACATAATTTTTTAATTCAATTGTAAAATTAATTCCACCTAATGTAATGTTATAAATATTTTTTTGAAAATTATATATATTTACCATTGAGATATTTGTGCCCTTAATAATCTCAATAGAAAATGGTGGTGGAACTGTTCCAGAGGTAATGCTTATAACTGTTTCATTGACATTATGTTCAACATATCCATTTAGATATATGTTTCCTGATTGAATGCCAGAAAGTGACTCAAATCCATAATGAAGTACAATTATTGTAAGTATAAATGTTATTGATATTATCAGGATTTCACCAACTATGGGGGAAACCCCCTTCTCTCCCGTCATTAAAAAAATAATAAAAAAATAATATATAAATATTACTAAAATCTTCTGAAAAATCTAAAAATTTTAATACAATATTTTTAATCATATCCATCTAGCAATTGCTATTTTTATATAAAAATAATAGGAAGATATAATCATTATAAAGTATAACTTCATATCAGGGATCCATAATTGGCTTTATAGAAATCCTATCTATGGATCCTATATCCGCTTTCCATTTTTAGACTTTATCATTACTTTACTTGATGTTCTTTTAGCCCTTTATTGGGCAGGGTAATGGGTTTAAGTTCAAGCATTATAAAAATATTATTTAAAAATAAATATAATTATATCTATTTATATTAAAAAATTATAAGTAAAATTAATAAAAAATGCATTAATTAAAAGAAGTTTGTTAATTCAATCAGATGAATAAGATTAATTCAAGAAAAGAAATAATAACGAAATTTTATAATATTCATATAGTAATTAAAGGAGAATAAAAATTTTTTTAAAAAGAAATCTAATTGACTCCATAATGGAAAAATTTTAATTAAAGACGTATAATTAACATAATATGCATTTATTTAGGAAAAAGGAAGAAAAAAAGGTAGCCGATAACTATGCAAAACAAATTGAGGAGGTCCTAAAGGCCTCACATTTACTTCCCGATGCAAAAAATTATTTAATTAATCTGGACTATGAATCCCTGGATAACCTTGCCAAGAAATTAATGGAAATAAGCAACAATGAAAAACAAATAAAAAAAGAAAATGAAAGGATGTTATACCAGGGACTTTTATTTCCCGAGGATAGATTCCTATTTATTACACTTTCTGAAAAAATTGATAAGGTAATGAATAAGATTAATCAATCTGTAAGGGCTATAACAGAAAGAAAAATACCATTACCTGGTATTAATTTTTTAAGGGATTCAGGACTCAATGAATTTTTAGATTTAACTATAAAATCTGTTGAAAAACTTGATCTTGCCATTAAGGAATTATTCGCTGGAGAAAATGATGTAATATCCATATGCAATGAAATAGAAAATCTTGAAGGTAAAATAGATGAAATTAAATTAAAAATATTGAAGGAAATCCATTTACTAGAAAAGGACCTCGATGTATTTACAATATTACAGATTGAAAATATTGTTCATAGAATAGATGAGATTAGCGATGAGGCTGAGGATTCATCAGATATCATAATATTGGTGAAATCATTATCATTACCATAACCATAAAGGCTGAGAAAAGTGGAGTAATTGCCCAGGAAAGTATTAACTGATTTACCCTTTTAAGATTTATTTCAACATATCCCTTGGAAAATCCAGTTCCTATAATTGATCCCATTACCCCCTGTGTAATAGATACGGGCATATGCAACTGTGTAAAGATCTCTACCACAATAGATGATGATATTTGAGAAACAACTGCCCTTTCTCTATTAAAACGTACTATAGATCTTTTTACATTATAGTAAGTAAAAGTATTTAAAAAAAAGGTACCAAAAAATATTCCAAGAATTATTGCAATGAAGTTATATGTATTTGGATCAATGGCGTATAGAAATCCTAATGTATTTGCTCCAAATGTATAAGAAAGAAATGCGCTGGAAGACATTAAAAATATCATTGTTACCCTAGATCCAATTGATTTTTTTCTTCTTTTTGAAATTTTATTGTATATAATATAACCTAATATTATTGACATTGCAAAAGAGAGTATCCATGATATGAAAATAAATATGGTAGATAATTTGAGGGATCTTGAATATAAAGAAAAGCCTATAATTGCCCCTGTAAATACCATTCCGGCTGATAATGGATAGGACAACAAAGTAAATATGAAGAATATTATTAAAGAGGATAAAAAAATATAAAATGGTATTATTTCTACTCCAGTTATATAATTAAGTGAAAGGAGCATTTTATTCCCTTCTAAAATAAAACCAATTAGTATAAATAGAAATACAAATAATGTAGAATAATTTCTGCCCATTATACCCGAGGATCTCAAAGGCCCAAGAATCAATGTACTATTATTCCCTGAAATTATCGAAGAAAGTAAAAATACAATCAAAAATAGTATTATTATTGACAAATAGATTCCCCACTAATTTAAAGGAAATCCTCTAGTGTACCCTTCTTCTTTTTCTTATTCTCCTCAAACAATGTCGTTTGCCTCTTTCCCGTAATCAATGCATTCTGATCTAGTTCAAAGACCTCTGTAATTCTCGAAAGTGTTTCTGCAAGTCTTCTTGCGTAATATTCATAGTCAGGCTTTTTTGTAAATGGTCTACCGCTTACGTAAGGCTCTACCTCCTGAGGACTTTTTCTATCATTTACCACAATCCATGAAACCTTCATTCCAGGAACAAATTCATATCCCATTTCTTGCAACTTTCTTGCAGCCTGAACATTTGGCATAGAATCTGGATTTTTATACTGTTTTATATCCCTTACACTCCTTGATATTACAAGTTTTTCAATGGGTATTTGTCCCTTCTTTACCTGATCTATTATTTCCTTTGATCTCCTCTTTGCCTCCTCAAGTTTTCCGTCAAGTATAAGCTGAAATATCTCCATAAGTATTTCACTCTGAAGGTCAAAACTATCTGTCCTTCTTGTTTCATAACCCCTTACCACAATCTGGCCCCTCTCTTCTGGTGGGAAAACTACTCTCCCCACATACCTCTTCTTTGCACCATGTGAAAAGAATGGCTCTAAAACTTGCTCAAACTCAAAAATTAGGTTCTCTTTTTTAGATATTTCTTCAGCAATTTGCATACCAAATTTAACAGTATCCTCAAGGTTTTGTTTTGGTGATATGAAAAATACACTGTCAGTATCGCCATAAACTACCTTTATGCCCCTCTCAGTGAGATCATTGATTACACTTTTAACCGTTTCCCTCCCAAATGCAGTAATGCTTGATCCAATCTCTTTGTTTGTGAATCTGTAAAATGATGATGCAAAAACACCATAGAATGAATTCATGAGTATTTTTATTGCCTGTTGCAGTCCATCATAATATCTTCTCGTCTCTCCAGTGGAGTTTTTCATTTTTTCCTTTATCTCATCCCTCTGAATCATTAGGTCCTTCAATATTTTAGGAACTAGACCCTCTTTTACATTTTTTGAAAGAAACCTGGCACCGGATGGACTTACAATTGTACCATCTTTGCTAAGGGTTGTGAAACAAATATTATATTTTATTATTATTGAAGGATACATGGATTTAAAATCCAAGACGCATACCCAATGATATAATCCAGGTTCAATTGTATGTACATAACCACCCTCTATTCTTTCCTCCTCTTCCTCCTGAGACATCATCAATGGAACACCTATACCATTTCTATCAGCCTCTCTAATTAATATTGAATCTATTAATGTTGAAGCACCTGAATTCATAACATCATCAAGGGGAAGTTTTGATACCGATGAAAGATCCTGGTATTTTCTCAGAACCTCAATCTTCATTAATATTTTTAATGCAAGTACTGCATCGTTTATACAGTATTGTATAACCTTTTCCCTGTCATTGTTCCATTCTTCATCCATCCTTGACCTATCAACATCAAATTTTTCTTCACCAAGTAATTCTTTTGCCACAGCATTAAGTGTTTCCTGCTTTGGTTTTATCTCCCTTTTCACATTCCACCATGCATCTGCAACGATCCTACCATGAACCCTCCAAAACTGCCCCATTATTCTTTGCGGCTCTGAACTATCCCTAGCAATGGGAAATCCTATTTTAAGATCCTTTGCAATCTCAATTATATATGGCAGATCATATCCATCGATATTATAACCCGTTATAACATCCGGGTCCTCTCTTTTTATTATTTCTATGAATTTCGTTATAATATCTTTATTATCATTTCCTTCTATGTGTAAAGTCTCTATCTTACCATTTTCATATATCGCTATCCCAATTGTAAGAATTTTCTTTTCTTTTATTGAATTTTCTATATCAAATGAAAGTATCTTTAAATCTGGTATAAACGGATCTACATTTTTAATTGAATTCGCCTCTATAACATAATCTGTAGTATACTTTTTTTCCTTTTTTTCCTCACCTTCAACAAGTATGCATGAACCAAGGTCCAAATCATACACAAACCTATGGTGAAAGGGTATATCTGCTGCAAGCACCTGGCATCTTTCTCCAGCAATTTTTCTATAGTTTGGTACCTTCCATGGTGAATAAAGTGTGATCTTTTTACATTTTCTTATTTTTCCAGAGACCCAAAGATCAGCATCATCCATCCTGATTATTTCAGGATCCCTTTCCCAAGTACTTATTAAATCTTCAGGGGGTTCAACAACATAAAAGTAAGGCTTAAAATTTCTGTATCTTACGGTGACACTCTTTCCATCATCAGTTTTTCCAAACAATTCCACCACTACATTTTTTTCATCACTTCTATCATAGGAACCTGAGAGTATTCTCATTTTTACCTGCATAATTAAACATTTAAAGAGAGTTAATTAAATTTTCTTTGAGGTAAATTTTATTATTCAATTTATCATTATTATTTTTATGAGGATAGAGATAAACGGCTGGGAAACAAATTTAAGATTTTCAGCATCTCACTTTATACCATTTCATGGTAAATGCCAGAGGCTTCATGGCCATGACTATGGTTTAAAGGTAATTATTGAGGGAGAAATTAATGAAAATTTTATGCTTGTTGATTTCATTGAAATTAAGAAAAATTTGAGGGATTTGTTAGAAAAAATAGACCACCACGTCATTATACCTTCAAAATCAAGGTTTATTGATGTTCAGGAGCTAGAGGCAAGAGTGATAGTTTCATTCGAGGATAAGGAATACATATTTCCTAGCGAGGATGTTTATTTCATGGATATAGAGGTAACTACCGCAGAAGAGATATCAAGGTATATACTCGAAAAATTTTTGCAATCCTTTAGTATACCAAGTAATGTTAAAAAGATATCAATTTGTATTGAAGAAGGACCTGGACAAGGAGCATGTTATGAAAAGGTGTTAAAAGGATGAAGGCTGTTGTTCTTTTATCCGGAGGGCTAGATAGTGCTACGACGCTCGCTATAGCACTTTCCATGGGATATGAGACATATCCAATTACATTTAGGTATGGCCAAAGACATTCAAGGGAATTTGAGAGTGCAAAAAAATTGTGTGAATATTATGGATTGAATCTTAAGGTAATAGATGTTACACTTGATAGAATTGGTGGAAGCGCACTAACTTCAAATCAGGAGATACCAGAAAGGAAGGATGTTTCGGAGATCGGCGCTGAAATACCTGTTACCTATGTACCAGCAAGGAATACAATATTTATCTCCATCGCTCTTTCATATGCTGAGACTATTGGAGCCGAAAAGATATTCATAGGTGTAAATGCACTAGATTATTCAGGTTATCCTGATTGTAGACCTGAATATATAGAAGAATTTAACAGGCTATCAAGGCTTGCAACAAAGGTAGGTGTAGAAGGTAGACCAATTGAAATAGTAGCCCCCTTAATTAATATGAGTAAAGCGGAGATTATTAAGAAAGGTATGGAATTGAAAGTTCCATACCAATTAACATGGTCTTGTTACAGGGGTGGAAATAGGGCATGTGGAAGGTGTGATTCATGCATACTTAGATTAAAGGGTTTTATGGAGGCGGGTGAAAAGGATCCTTTGGATTATGAAACCTATCCTGAGTTTTATCTTAAATATCTGGAGGGGAGTAAATGATACTTGGTCTTTGTTACATCTGCGGTAGGCCTGCAAAACATGTTTGCAAATTATGTGGTAGGCAAGTATGTGATGAACATTATATATCTTCCCTGGGTATTTGTACCACTTGCTATTTAAAGAAGGGGAAGTGACCTCAGTATATCTAGATCTGCAATGTAAAGATCTCTTATATTATTAAGTCCATAGTAGAGCATTGCTAATCTTTCGAGTCCTAAACCCCATGCAAGTACCTTGTCTTTTATTCCTAATGGTATTGTTACCTCTGGTCTGAAAACTCCAGCACCACCAAGCTCTAGCCATTTCCCATCAGTGAACACATGCACTTCAACGCTTGGTTCAGTGTAGGGAAAGTAAGATGGTTTAAATTTAATTTCCTTAAAGCCAAGGGAACTGTAAAATCTATGAAGAGTACCTAAAAGCATAGAAAAATTGCTACTTGGCTCAACCATTACCCCTTCTATTTGGTGGAATTCAGGTAAATGTGTTGGATCCATATTTTCTCTTCTAAATACCCTTCCCACCATAAAAACTCTTATTATTTCTTCATTTCTATGATCATATAAATATTTTATAGAATTAACAGTTGTATGTGTTCTCAATATATTTTTTCTTGCCATTTCCCTATTCCATTCATATCTCCAGCCCCTAGAAATACCACCACCAGATTTATGAATATTTTCCACTGTTTTCGCATAATCTGGTAGATTACTCTCTGAATCCATATAAAAGGTATCCTGCATATCTCTTGCAGGGTGATCCTGTGGTATGTAAAGTGCATCCATGTTCCAGAATGCTGGAACTATATAATCTCCATCAATCTCCTTAAAGCCCATGCTTAGGAATATTCTCCTTACCCTAGAAATGAACTCACTAAGAGGATGTTCCCTCCCCATATCGGGCAATGGAGCAAACATCCTTATGTCATATCTTTTGAGATCCTTCTCTCTCCAGGAACCTGTCTGAATATCCTGTGGAGTTAATTGAGTTATTTCATCCCTTATTTCTAGATCTTTATCCTCTATTGAATTTCCTACGTTCGTCAATGATATTATTCTTTCTACAATATCCCTTTTTTCAATTAATCCCCTTTTTAATAATCTTTTTAATGTTTCCTGATCAGCATTTAAATAATTTTTCAGAGAATTGGTGTTTGTCTCTACAGCATATCTAGCCTTTTCAGGATCCTGAAGGATTATATTACCATTAATAATCTCTATACCATTACCCTTTAGATACGCTATACCAAGAGAAACAACATCCTTACCAATTTCATTTTTTAATTTTTCAATGTTTTCTTTGCCTGATTTCAAAAGTGACTCCAAAAGCCTTTTTTCAGGTAATCCCTGATTTAAACTTTTTTCACCCTCAGGGCTTAGCTTATATTCTGTTCTTAATCTTTCTTCTATTTTGACTGCCCCCTTCATTTTTAGCCATGAAGCAGCATTCATTATCTCTACAATAGACATACCAAGTTTTTTTATTAATATATCAATTGAAGCACTTCCCCCCAGTTCTTTTAGAGTCTTTATTAACAATTTTTCATTCCTGCTCAGTTCCATAACAAAAAAAATGCAACATATTATTTTATTTTTATCTTTCCAGGCATAAAAACCAAAAGGATTAATATCAGCTTATTTTTTCTATTAAAATAACATGAGTTTCAACAAGGTAAAGAAAATGGAACTCCCAAGGATAATATTGGCAGGTCATGGCGTAATAGAGAAAATTGGGGAGGTATTAAATTCAATAGGGCATATTGGGAAGATACTTATTGTAACAGGTCCAAAAACCTATGAAGTGGCAGGAAAAAATGTTGAATCCATTATCTCAAAGAATTATGATGTGGAAACTTTTATAACTGGAGATGCAACCATAGAGAATGTTAATAAGGTCAAAGATAAAACGAAGGAGGAAAAGATAAAACTTCTAATGGGGATTGGTGGAGGTACCAAGATAGATATAGCAAAAAAGGCTGCATATGATCTTTCTATCCCTTTCATATCAATTCCCACATCAGCATCACATGACGGTGTGGCAAGCCCAAGGGCAACAATAAAAGATTCAGGAGGGACAGTTTCATCAGAGGCCTCTGTTCCAATTTCAATAATAGCAGATACTGCCATTATTGTAAAGGCACCATATAGATATCTGATTGCAGGAGCAGCAGATATAATTGCAAATTATACGGCAATAAGGGATTGGGAGCTTGCCTATAAATTAAAAGGTGAAGATTTTTCAAGCTCTGCATATGCAATATCAAAATATACAGCGGAAGAAATGTTAAATTATGCACCTCAATTAAAACCGAATGATGAGGAATCTGTTTGGGTAGTGGTGAAGGCCATAATATCTTCAGGTATGGCTATGAGCCTTGCAGGATCATCTAGACCTGCAAGTGGAAGTGAGCATCTATTTACTCATGCAGTTGAGATGATAGCACCTGGCAGGGCATTACATGGGGAAATTGCAGGTGTAGGAACAATAATTATGAGTTTTCTTCAGGGGCAGGATTGGAAAAGAGTAAGAGAGGCGCTTAGGGTAATGGGGGCACCAACTAAGGCAAAAGAAATAGGTCTTACCCCTGATGAGGCAATTAGGGCTCTTACAATAGCACATACGGTGAGAAATAGATATACAATTCTTGGGGAAAGTGGTATATCCGCCGAGGCTGCAGAAAAGGCATTAAGGGCCACAGAGGTGATTTGATTGGTTTCAATAGCACTTGTAGGAAAAAGAATGGCAAAAAAAGATTTTGTTTTTCAATACCTAGGAAGTATTCAGGATTGCAGGGACTGCCCCCTAAGAAATATATGCTTTCTCCTTTCTCCAGGAAAATATTACAGAATTATAAATGTAAGGGAAAAGGAGCATCAATGTAAAATACACGATTTAAATAAGGTAGTGACTGTTGAGGTAGAGGAAATTCCAGTACCAATTGCAATAGATAAAAAAATGGCAATTGAGGGATCCACAACAGCAATTTTAAACAAGGATTGTGATAATATTTACTGTCCTAACTTCGATTTATGTAACCTTCCTTGGGTTAAGGAAAATATGAAGGTAAAGATAGAAAATGTTGGCGAAAATTTAAAATGTCCTAAAGGAAAGGATTTAGTTAAGGTATATGTGAGGTGGTAAAAATACTTGTTGGAATAGTGGGCAAACCAAATGTAGGGAAATCAACCTTTTTTTCCGCTATTACACAGCATATTGTGGAAATAGCAAACTATCCATTTACGACTATAAAACCTCATCTTGGAACTGCCTTTGTAAGAAAGCCCTGTCCTCACACAATTTTAGGAAAGGCGTGCAATCCTAGAAATTCACTTTGTATGGATGGAATAAGGATGATACCTGTTAATGTAATGGATGTGGCAGGCCTTGTTCCTGATGCGCATAAGGGAAAGGGGTTGGGAAATAAATTTCTTGATGACCTCAGGAATTCCGATGCACTTATACATGTGGTTGATATCTCAGGCACTACTGATAAGGAGGGAAATATAATAGGACCCGGTGCAGGCAATCCAGTTGAGGATATAGAATTTATTGAAAAAGAGATTGCTTACTGGATTTCTGATATAATTTCCAGAAATTGGAAGAAGGTATCACGTAGAATAGATACAGCCAACGAAAGACTCGAATCCATAATATCAGAACAATTGTCAGGGCTGGGAATTGACGAAATGCAAATAATGGAAGCATTGCAAAAGGCATCCTTTGGCCCTGTTGATCAATGGAATGAGAAAGATTTTTTATCAGTATCTTTAGAAATATTGAGAACATCAAAACCAATAGTTATAGCTGCAAATAAGGCAGATATAGCAGATGAAAATATTCTAAATGAGCTTCAGAAGAAATCCAAGTACCCTGTTATTGCTGTATCCGCCGATTATGAACTTGCCCTTATTAAGGCTGCAAAGATGGGTCTTATTTCCTATAGGCCTGGTGATAATACTTTTAAAATAATAAATGAATCAAGATTGAACGAGGCTCAAAAAAAGGCTCTTGATAAAATTTCCTCATTTATGGAAAAAAACAATGGAACTGGTGTACAAAGGGTACTTGAAGAAACTGTATTTGGTCAATTAAAAATGATAGCAGTATACCCTGTGGAGGATGAGACACACTGGACTGATAAGGGTGGGAATATTTTACCAGATGTATTCCTAATGAAAAAAGGATCAAGAGCAATAGATCTTGCATACAAAGTACATACAGATTTGGGGAATAATTTCATAAGGGCCATTGATGCAAAGAAAAAATTGGTTCTTGGAAGGGAATATGAGCTAGAGGATGGGGATGTTATAAAGATAATCTCAAAATAGATACTTATGGAAGCTGTAAAATTTGCATTTTATAATTCTTAGTAAGGAAAATATATTGAGATATTCATTAAACGGGGAGATTAATTTTAGAAAAGATGAATAAACTTAAAGAGAATTTTGCTGTCTATTAATGAACCTTAGGATTACCTCTTCATTAAGGTTCATACCTATAATATTGGTAATTTTCTTAATGTCTTCCTCATCTATTTTTGTTTCAAAAATATAACTATCAAGGCTTTTCAAAATTATTTCATAGTCAATGTTTAGTCTCTGAGATATCATTTTACTTGCCTCTTCCCTATTTTTTCCTTCCCTTAAATTATTTGATTCATAATTAAAAACCTCATTAAATTTTAAAATTCTTTCATCAATATTTTTTTTAAGTGTTATTAACCCGCAGCAAATTATATCCTTGGAAAATTGTATTTTTTTCCCCTCCTCAACGATTGAGAAATATGGTTCCCATATAGATATGGCCTGAACATCACCCCTATAATATGAATTCAAAATTTCTTCAGGAGAAGAGAAATACTTTATTCTTACCTTTTTATCTGAAAACTGCCTTGATATTATATCCATAGTGGATAAAAATGTAGATCCCAAATAATCAATCCTCTCATCCCTATAGATTACACCCGAACCACCTCTCGAACAGGCTGAAATCATTACAACATCATTATCCACCATATGAAAAATTAAACCTGTAATCGCAGGGGCAAATGCAATGTCTATCTTTTCCGTCAAAAGATCCCTCATTTCCTCAAGAGAATTATTATAAATAATAATATGTACACTAAATTCCTTTATTTCTTTTGAAGATAAAAACACTGCAGCATATTCTGATGCCTTCAGTATACCTATCCTGAGGAATTTTTTCTTGTTTAAACCTACAACAATGGTCCTTTTGGTAATCTTCTTTCTAATTATTGTACCCTTATCCTCCATTGATTTAAGTATTTCGGATAAGTATGACTTAGATATGCCTAACCTTTCCCTTAACTCTCTCTGTGTAATCTCTCCTTGAAAAAGTATTTCAATTATTTTATTTTTAATGTCTTCCACAAAAATAAAATAAAGGATAAATATAAAATATTTCCCTCTTTTTGGCTTCGCAGAAATCCTTTAAAAAAATGATTTCTACTAAGTTATCTTTTTTAAAATTTAATTATAAATTCAGACAAATCGTTTATTTATCAAAAATAAAATTTAAATTTTAAAATTTAATGATTAGAGGGATGGATTTTACAATCCTTTACGAATTTATATTCGGATTCATTCTCGGTTTATCAATAGCTGCACCTCCTGGACCCGTGAATGCAATAATTGCCAATGAAGCCATTAAATCACCATTACACGGCACCGCAGTAGGTGCAGGCGCAATGAGTGCAGATTTACTTTTCTTTTTAATTGTTTATAATATTAAGTCCTATGTACCTGTATACATTTCTAATTATATTTATATACTTTCTTCAATAATATTATTCTATCTTGCTTATGGTGTTTTAAAAAGTAAGTCATCTTCAAGAGGGATTAAGGGGAACTATTTTGTTGGATTAACCATGGGAATAACAAATCCATATCAAATAATCTGGTGGTTTACAGTGGGTTTATTTATGGTTAAGAGTTATTCGATAGCTTTAGCATATGGATTTTTTTCTGGAATTTTTATATGGATTATCATTTTTCCATTTTTTGTAAAAAAGTATCTTGAGAAATATTCTATCTATGTGAAGTATTTTTCCTTCTTTACACTTATCATCTTTGGGATAATAATTTTATACAGCGGTATCAGGAGCCTTATATGAAAGATTTATTATCAAAAAATAATATCACCTTAAAAAGGTGGATGAAATGGTGAAAAAAGAGACCACAAAGATTACACCTTGGGAAGTAGAAGGAAAGGTGGACTATGATAAACTTATAAGAAAGTTTGGTACCTCACCCCTTGACCAAGAACTTGTAAAAAGAATTGAGAGAAATGCAGGAGCATCACATTTATTTCTTAGGAGAGGTATATTTTTTTCCCACAGAGACTTAAATCTTGTAATGGATGATTATGAAAATGGTAAGGGCTTTTTCCTTTATACAGGTAGAGGTCCAAGTGGACCTATGCATATTGGACACATAATACCATTCATAATGACAAAATGGTTTCAGGAAAGATTTAAGGTTAATGTTTACATAGAACTTACCGATGATGAAAAATTTTTGAATGATGAAAAGATTACACTTGATTACTCTAGGAAATGGTCTTATGAAAATGCTCTGGACATAATTGCACTTGGCTTTGATCCTGACAAAACATTCATTTTTCAGGACACAGATTATATAAAAAACATCTATCCCATGGCAATTAAAGTGGCGAAAAAGATAAATTTCTCACTTGTTAAGGCAGTGTTTGGGTTCAGGAACGATACTAACATTGGTATGATATTTTATCCTGCTATACAGATAGTTCCCACATTCTTTGAGAAAAAGAGATGTTTAATTCCAGCTGCCATTGATCAGGATCCATACTGGAGAATCCAAAGGGATATTGCGGAAGGCTTCGGCTATTATAAAGCTGCTGCAATTCATAATAGATTTCTACCACCCCTTACGGGTTTAGAGGGAAAAATGAGTGCATCAATTCCTGAAACTGCAATATACCTTCATGACGATGAAAAAACAGTAAGACAAAAAATTATGAAATATGCATTTTCAGGTGGACAGGCAACGGTAGAACTTCATAGAAAACTTGGCGGAAATCCTGATGTTGATGTTTCATTTCAATGGTTAAAATACCTTTTTGAACCTGATGATTCAAAAATAAAGAAAATAGAGGAGGAATATAGGTCGGGGAATTTGCTCACTGGAGAGCTCAAAGAAATACTTATAGAAAAAATAAATCAATTCCTGGAAAAACATAGGTCAGAGAGGGAAAAAGCAAAAGAAAAAATTAATGAATTTACACAAAATGGGATTCTTGCACAGCAGATGAGAAATAATATATTTGAATGAGTGTATGGGGCCGGCCGGATTCGAACCGACGGCCAACGGGTTATGAGCCCGTCGCTCCACCTGGCTAAGCTACGGCCCCTGTTTACCTATAATGTTCCATTCATATTTAAAAATTTACATATGAATGTTTTTAACCTTGCAAAGATTTTCCTAAATATGCGCATATTTCCATATAAATTTAGAGAAAATCAAAAGGATATGTATGATTTTATTAAGAATAATGTTGATTACTATTCTATATGTGTTCAGGCCCCCACAGGCTTTGGCAAGACTCCAATTACACTTTCTTCTATACTGGAAAAAGGTGGTAGAATACTCTGGGTAGTAAGGACAGGAACAGAAACCGACAGACCTGTGGAGGAACTAAAAAGAATATATGAAAAAGGAAAAAGATACCTTGGAATAAGCTTCAGAGGTAAGAGGGACATGTGTCTCTTAATTAAAGAAAAGATTAATGAAACATCCTTGAACTATGAAGAAGTATCATTTTTTTGTGAAAAAAATATTAAAAATTGCATTTATAGAAAAAATCTAGAGAATTTTAATGATATTCCAAAAGAACCTATGATTTATTCAGAAATTCTTAAATTTTCAAAGGAAAATAAAATTTGTCCATATTATTATCAAAGAAAGATTGCACCCTATATGGACCTTATTTCAATCAATTATAATTATATTATAAATGAAAATATGCTTTGGAGCCTTAAAAAAATAATTGATCCTTCAAACACTTACCTTGTAGTAGACGAGGCACATAATCTTCAATTTATAGCCATGAACCTTAACAGCGATTCAATAAGTACAAATTCAATATCAAGAGCTATGGATGAAATAAATATGCTTGAAGATTCAAGGGGTATTTATGAACCCTTAAATAGGCTTAATTTTAATCTCTCAAAGATTTCCTCAAGAAAAAAAGAATTGAAGATAGATTTTTACAAAGTTATTGAAGGTATAAAAGAAGAACATATACAAGATCTAATAGGTGCAGGTAATAAAATAAGATCAATTAGAATGAAGGAAGGAAAAAGACCCTTTTCCTATATATATCACATTGGTAATTTTTTAGATCAATCAGGTTCTCTGGCTGATGAAGACGGTATAGCATTCTTTATAAGAAAAGAGAAAAAGAACATAATCTTTGAAAGATGGGATATGAGATCATCAGAAATCCTTGGGAAGGTTTGGAATAAATTTAAAAGTAATGTTTTCATATCAGGAACACTTGAACCCATTCAGGCATTTACAGATGTAATTGGTTTAGAAAATTACAAACATCTTGAAATTCCACATAACATTAATATTAATAATATTAGATCAATGATATTAAAAGGAGTTTCTACAAGAGGAGAAAAAATTAGTCCTGAAATGAGAAAAAAATACTCCATTGTTTTAAACACATTTTTGGAAAAATTTTCTGATGTCAACGTGGCAGTTTTTTCAGCAAGCTATAGGATCCAACAAACTTTAATAGATTTGATTGACAGGGATTTTTGGTCTAGGTTATTTATAGAAAGAGAGGGCATGGCGGGGGATGAGTCAAGGAAAATACTTGATAAGTTTAAAGAATCAGCATATGGAGATAAGAAGGGAATACTTCTTGCAACAGCATTTGGGAGGTTTGCCGAAGGAGCTGACTTTCCTGGAAAGGAACTTGAAGCCGTTTTATTGGTGGGTATCCCATTTGAAAAAATGAGTATTAAAATAGAAACATATATTGATTATTATTCCAAAAAATTTGGAGAAAACAAAGGAAGATATTATGCATACACAGTACCGGCATTAAGAAGGGCCTCTCAGGCACTGGGCAGAGTAATTAGATCTCATGAGGACAAGGGAATATTTATACTTGCAGATTCTAGATATACAAGAAATGATTATTTTCAACTTTTACCTGACTTTATTAAAAGAACATCAATTAATGTGGAATACGAAGATTTTGAAAAAAAATTGAATGAATTCAGGGAAATATTAATGTGAAAATCTTTTTTTAATTATAACCTGATATAAGAGCCATAAATATGCTGAAAGCACTGCAATGGAGACAATGAATGAAGAAATAACCCAAAAATCTGTTATATTTATTATATTATTAATAAATTGCGATAAATATATACCCTTGTCACCAGTGATTATAAAATATGGGTACCTGGAATAATCATTAATGAACTCACCGAAGGGTATTCCAATCAATGAAATTATTGCGAGAGAAATTGATATCAAATGAGATTTTTTACCCCTGAAATGAATGAATATTAATGAAATTAGAAGAATCCACATTATTAATATTATCGAGATAAAAATTAAAAATAGAGGATAAAGATTATTTTCTGCAGGATTTAATGAAAATGGACCGAATAGAACTGAAGCTATGTATGGGGAATATTTAGTAAGTTCAAATGCATATATAAACCCAAGAAAAGATTCAATAAATATTGATGGTAGTGCAATATAAGAAAGAATATACATCATAGAACCATATCTTTCCTGATTAGTTTTGTAATAAAGATATCCATATATACCCAGGAGTAAGGAAGATACCATTGTAATTGCACCAAAAATTCTATGGAGTGTAAAGGTGGGATAAAGAGGATTTAAGAAGACTGCAAAGAGATTACCTCCAAGCTGATTTATTCCAACAGGATCATTTATAAATGCAAAGATCATATTAAATCCAAGAGGAACCATTATGGTACCAATGCACATTATAATACCAATAAAAAGATGCAATTTATTACTTACCTTACCCCAAGTATACCAGTAAATGCCTATGGAGGGAAGTGCTATGAGTATACCCGCAATTGAAATAGTAATTGGAATGAATAGAATAGTTGTGGCATAGAAGGTGAGTAAAGGCCAAAAACCACCAAGGAATACAGTCAACCAAGTGGCCCAAACCCCTGCAAAAAGATCTGTTATCACCATAAACTTGAATATTGAAATCAGGTTTCTTTTAAGTTCATCATCATTCCTTTTTATCTGTATGTATTCAAGTATTGGTATTATTATGGAGATACCAAGAATCAAATTAACAAGGAAAAGATGGGCAATAGTGGCATAACCTAGCAAAATAAATGCATTGAAAACATTGTTCATTTTTTATACCCCCTGAACCTCATTATATAAATTATAGAAAAAGAACCCAGTACTAATATAGATAATTCCAATGCAATAATTAATATCGAAAAAGTTGGAGTAATGGTATTTGGAGTAATTACTTGCCAATACTGTATCAATCCATAAATTACCCAAGGATGCCTTCCAGCCTCTCTCACTGCCCATCCTGAAGAGGCAGCAATTAATCCTAAAAATGGAGCAATAAAGGATGAATAAACAACAAATTTATCCAGGGAAATCCTGAATATTTTTTTAAATAAAGTTTGCAATTTTTCAGAATAAATAGCAAAATAAAATATAGAAAAAATGAAGAGTATTATCCCTGAAATTACCATAGACCAGTATACATAATATCCCCAAGTGGCAAAGGATTGAGCAGCAAGAACGCTCTGGACTACAACGTTAGGATCAATGGACCTTGAGGCTAATGCGAGATAATAATCAAATCCTGGAAAGTTATAATTTGGATTACCATAAAGAAGTATACCCATTATTGGATCCCTGCCGCCAGAATTCCCAAGACCCTCAAAGGCTATGAATTTAAGTACATTATATTGATAAACAATACGGCCCATAAAATCTCCAGAAAAAGCCATTAATATAGAGGCTACAGCACCCGTACCATAACTCACTTTGAGAAGTTTGAATCTATAATTCCTTTCACTGATCCTTTTTATATAATCGTATGCTATAAAAGCACTTGCCTCAAATGATGCTATTATTATAGTTGCAAGAACTGTATGTATAAAGGTGGCGAAAAGGTCCGGATTTAAAAGTGGAATCATTGGATTATAAAATATTATTCCTACATTATTTTCTAATGAATATTTTATTAATGCTATTGTACCATTGTTTTGAAGCATAACGTAAAGATTATCCAGTGCTGCTTGATTTACAGAGTTAGGACCCAATGCTGGCATCCATGGAAGTATTTTGCTTACAAGATCACCTGTACCCCAAGGGACATTCATAAAGGAATTTGCTGCAAGTATTAGATATGCAGATATATTTGAAGCAATTAGAAGTACAAGACCTGATAAGAAATGGAACCATGAGGGCTTATTTATATCCCAGGTGAATAGATATATTACAACAAAAACCACCTCCACCATAAATGCAAAAAGTTCTAGTGTAAGTGGTGCAAAAAAGAAAGATCCTATTGCAACAAGCGTGCCTGACCATACCTGTACTAATCCAAATTCAACCAATGTTCCTGTAGCAGCCCCTATGGCAAATGAGATGCCCCATACGGTACTAAGCTTTTTTGCTGCATTAAGATATTCGAGATCCCTCTTCCTAATTCCAAGAAACTCATAGGCCAGCACAAGGTATGGAAGACCCACTGCCATTAAAAGGAAGAAACCATGCACATATATTCCCAGGATGGTCATCGGCTCTGCTGCATTAGCATTAGAAATTAGGTTATTTTCACCAATTGATAATGATGATAAGGATAAAAATGAAAGAAGCACTAAACCCCAAGCCTTCATAAATAAAAAAATGTAAAGGTATTATAAAAATTTAACCACCTGAAAATACTTGCATTAGATCTACATTAATATTATCCTCTATTTCTTTATCTTCTGGAACAGGTTTTCCATCAATAAATGCTATATAGGCATCAGGGTTTAAGCCCAGCACCCTCATTATATCGAAAATTGTTTTTACATTCTCAATTTCAAATACTTTTCTTTCAGGATTCAATATTGTTACCCTAATCATATGTTTATAAATTAAGATAATAATAAAAAGATTATCTTTCAGTTGCCTCCATCAGAAAATATGTTGATAAGACTATTATAATTATCATAATTGTTAATGTAATAATATCCCTTTCAATAATTACTAAACTTGAAAGGGCAATTATGAATAAGAATGAAATCAGAATTGAAAATGCAGAATAAATTAATATATTTTTTAAAGAACCTTTACTCACATCAGTTTCCCAAGAAAAGACTATGAATATCAATGTAAGAAATAATATTGGAAAATAAATGGAAAGGGTATATAGGCTGAATGGATCCATTCCAAAGCTGGAGGTAATAACAGAGCCAACTAGGGCTATTGAAGATATGTAAAGAAAAAGAGAATCTCTACTTAATGAATGTAAAATAAAGAAAAAGATTGAGATTGAAAAAATAATAATAACATCAGGGATAATTCTTGGTAGAGAGAAAATAATTTCTAAAACTAGAATTACTGGGATTATTAACCACCTAAAATACCAGGTTTTTTTCAGAATTTCCATGGTTTCAAGGCCTCCATAGATTTTGTTAAGGGCGTATCAACATTCCATTCAATTACATCTGCATATTTTGAAATAATCCTCACCTTTATTCTTCTTTCAAATGAGAGAATTTTTTGAACCGTTTCCATCTTGGATGATTCATAGTATGGCACAATCACCTCCAAATCATATTTTTTAAGAATCAATTCATACACAATGTCATTTATGCTATCATCAAATAAAGAGCTTATTATTATCACTTTGGAATTCGGTGGGAAAAACCTGGTGATTATTTTTTTTCCATATTCTAATGGTATGAAGCTTAAGGATTTTGTTTCAACAGTAAGTAAAGCCTCAACTATCTTTAAATACTGCTTTTTTCCATAACCGGGATAAATCCAATCTATTGTATTCTTCAGTACTATTAGACCAAGTCTATTTCTGGATGAAAGAATCGCATTGGAAATTGTTAAAGCAGCCTTTACAGAATTTTCAACAATTTCTTTATAGTCATAATCGGATTTCTGATATCTCCTTACATCTAAAAGAATAACGGTATTTCCAGACTTTTCTGTTAAAAATTGGTTTACCATTAGTTTATCTGCAAAGGCACTTCTTTTCCAGTTAATCTCCCTTTTGTCATCACCGTAATTAAATTCCCTGATGGAATGAAAATCTGTGCCAGTTCCAATAAACCTTGAGGGTATTTCACCTATAATAGCCCTTGTTTTTCTCGCCCTGATGGTAAATTTTCTTAGGCTTTCCATCTCCGGAAATATCCTTAATATCTCAGAATCCTTTATAGTAAAGGAACCCTTGAAAAGGTATGATGGATCGGAGAATTTTACAATAATCTCAGAATAGTCATATTTTCCAAACTTCTCGAATTTTATGGATTTCTTTATTTCCACTTTTTCTTTATTCTTTAAATAAAAACTCTCCTTAATATCCCTGTTTATTATTGTAACATTTCCCTCAAATCCTTGAGAAATTACCGTTAATGTATATTCTATGTTGCCACCCATTATGGCTATTTTATTATCAAACCTTCTTTCCACACTTATTTTACCATTTTTAAACATTATTGATCCTAAGACAAAAAATAATACGAAGGGTATAGAAAAGAATATTGCCTGAGGAATTCTTAGCATGGCTCCAAGGGATGTAAATATGACAAATATTAAAAACAGAGAAAAACCGTTTTTTGTCAATTTAATATTCCATTCCTTGTCCTTCATAAAATCTACCATATTAAATCTGGATCTATTTGATTAGTTTTTAATTTTATTTCTGTTAAAACTTTTAACATATTATATCTTCGGGACAGGTGTTGATGTTAAAATTTTCTCAATAATATCCTCTGGCTTTACACCCCTTATCCATGGCTCTGGCTTCAAAATTAATCTATGTGATAATGCCATATTTGCAACACCCTTCACATCATCCGGTATTACAAAATCCCTGCCATTAGCCAAAGCCATTGCCCTTGAAAGCTTGAAGATTGAAAGTGTCCCCCTAGGACTGGATCCCACCTCCACCTGTTCGTTTTTCCTTGTTCTTGTTACTATTTCAACAATATAGTCTTCAATTGAACTGTCCACATGTATATTCTCTGCCTTTTCCTGCATTTCAAGGAGTTTCTCTTTAGTTATTACATTGTTTACAATTATGTAGTCAGAATTTACCTTTTTTCTGTTTTCAAGCATAGAAATTTCTGCATCTTTACTAGGATATCCCACAGATATCTTAACCAGAAATCTATCCAGCTGTGCCTCAGGAAGAGGATAAGTCCCCTCAAATTCTATAGGATTTTGTGTTGCAATAACTATGAAGGGCATCTCAAGCTTTTTTGTTTCCCCCTCTAGTGTAACTTGATATTCTTGCATTGCCTCTAGCAAAGCGGACTGCGTCTTTGGTGGGGCCCTGTTTATCTCATCTGCTAGTAGAATATTGGTAAATATAGGTCCTGGAAGGAATTTGAAATCCATTTTATCTCTATTGAAAACAAAGGTACCAAGTATATCCATTGGTAAAAGGTCTGGGGTAAACTGTATCCTTTTAAAATCACATCCAAGCGCATTACTAAAGGATCTCGCTATGAGTGTTTTTGCAAGGCCAGGATAGTCCTCAATCAATATATGTCCCTTTGCAATTATTGTAACCATCATCTTTTTTAGAACATCATCTTTGCCTATTACAGCCCTTTTCACTTCACCAATCACTCCCTCTATTAAAACCCTATATTCATCAAGATCCATCTTAACCACCTAGTGCGTCTATTACGGTATTTATTTCTTTTTCAAACTCCTCTTTACTTATAGAGAGCTCTAATGAATTTCTCCTTTTAAGGAATTTAACCAGAACTTCTAAGGCATCTTTCTCCATATCAATCTCTCCTTTTTCAAGTGAATCTATAATCTCACCAATATTTTTTCCTGTTCTATCCCTTATCTCATAGGTTGCTATTCTAAATATCCTTTCTTCAATCAATCTCTGTGCCACAGCATTTCCATTTAAAGCCTCTTCAAATTTCTTGTCAAGCCATTCTTGTTCTCCCTCATAATTCCTTATCAATTCTACATTTTCCTGTTCTTGGAATGATTCGACATAAAATGGATATACAACTATTAAAAGAATAAGCATAAAAATAAATGAAATAAAGAAATAGAGTGTACTCCCACTGAAAACCGAAAATATTGCTAATACAAATATAAGGGGTAGAGCATATTTAAGCGCCACAAATGGAAAATTTTTCATTTTAAATCACCTAAATCTTTTTTAATTTTCTCAAGCGCTTCAATTGCCATTTTTCTGTGGGATTCATTCAATGGGTGTAAGCTATATCTTGCCTCTTCAAAAAGATTAACAATTGTTTCAAAGGGTTTACTTTCTATCTTTATTTTATTGATTGATATATTTTCAAATTCTCTTGGGGTTAAGTAATTTTCTTCAATTATACCATGTTTTTTAAGGGTATTGCTAAGATCATAGTAAACCTTCATTATTGCCCCCCTTATATCATCGCTGAACCTCAGCTCTAATATCATTTTTCCAATGGATTGGTCTAAATCCACCTTCTCATCCTTTTTTATATTTACGGGTATAAATTTAACTCCAATGTAAACGAAAATTAAAATTAATACTAAAAGAAGAACTATAATAGGAATTGATCCTACTAATGAGCTTGCAGAAAAATTAATTGGTTGTGAATTTTTTGGATAGTTGAAAGATATCAAATAAGAAATTATAAAGGCAAATTCAATTACTAAAAATACCCCTAAAATTGAGAGGGAGATATTAATAATTGTAGAAATTGATTTTTTGAAATAAAAAATAAGTGCTAAAATTGAAGATATAATCCAAATAATTAAAATGGCCTTCAATATAAATATATAATTGATATTACTATTTGTGGGTAAATTAATTTCTGTAACATTCATACTATTTGTTGATCCAGGTATTGATCTTTCAGGGCCAGAATATATATCCTGAACTATAAACGCTAGACTAATAGAGGCCCAGATTAATATGATAGAAAAAAATATCACCCTAATCTTATTCACATCAATAATTATTATGTTTAAATATAAAAAAATATTGCACAAATTTTTATAAACATAATATATTTACATTTTATAATGAGGATATGCATTACTGGGACTCCAGGTACAGGAAAAACATCTGTGGCCAGATTAATTCCCATGGAACAAATAGAACTAAATGATTTTGCAAGAAAGAATGATTGTATAAGTGGATATGATACAAAAAGAAATGTGGATATTGTAGATATTGATTGTTTAAAGAAAAAAATTAAAAAAAGAAATAATATCCTTCTAGTGGGACATTATTCACACTTTTTAGAATGTGATATTGTGATTGTTTTAAGGACAAACCCTGAAATACTTGAAAGTAGGCTAAGGAAAAGAGGTTATGATGAGAATAAAATAATGGAGAATGTTGAGGCTGAGGCCCTGGGACTGATTACACAGGAGGCAATGGATCTTTATAAGGATGTATATGAAATTGATACAACTAACATTAAGGAAGAGGATGTGGCAAATATTATCTTGAAAATAATTAAAGGTGATGGAGAGGAATTCAGGGCGGGAAAAATAGACTATTTGGAGTGGATATTGAGATGGTACTAGATAGATACAGAAAAGATGTAGATTCAATCCTTGAAAAAATATCCAGGCCATTTTATAACCTGGAGCCTAATACAATCTCTATATTTTCACTTATTCTTGCCGCAATATCTGGATTATTCTTGTACCTTGGAAACATATTCTTAATTTTTGCCTCAATTTCTATAATAATTTCATCTATGTTGGACGCAATAGATGGGAAGGTGGCAAGGGTTCTTGGAAAAGCATCCAAAAAGGGTGATTTTATAGATCACATGATAGATAGATATTCTGATACATTCATAGTTTTGGGATTTACATTCAGTTCCTATGTTCACTGGTATACAGGATTATTCGCATTTACAGGAATTTTTTTCACTAGCTATGCTGGAACACAGGCACAGGCAGTGCTTGGTAAAAGGGATTATGGAGGGATTCTTGGTAGGGCAGATAGGTTGGTAATATTCATAATACTTCCATTGTTACAATTTTTTATTCCAATCAAATTTTATGGATTTTCTATTTCCGATATATTTCTTATTTTAATTGGAATTCTTGGTAATATAACCGCACTACAGAGATTATTTAGAGCCTTGAGAAACCTTTGACTTTTTTTTGATCCTGTAGTATATAAGAGGATGAGTCATCCATTCCTTAAAACAGAGGGGATCATTAACAGAATTTTTTACGCATAAATTGTAAAGTTCCATTGTGGAACATTTTGGAGTTGAATAAACAGTCTTACCCTTTTCACCTGTTATATGACTTATTTGATAATCTGTCATCTTTTCATCAAAATCTGGTACCCTCTGAAAAATAGAATGTATTCCCTCTTTATCCATTCCAATCTGGTTTAAAAATGTAACAAGGGAAAATCTAGCATTGTGTGAAATGTTTTCTCCTCTCTCAATGGAAGCAATAATACTTTTTATGCAGGGAGGGAATGCGTGAGGAATAAGTTCTCCAAATTCACCAGGGGAATATGAGGATATTTTTTCATCCCTTAATGCCTTTATTTTTTCAATATCATCCTTAAGGAATTCAAATATTTCTGCAGGTGGTTTAAGATTTTCAATATCCTTTCTAAAGTAATTAACATAAGCCTCTCTTATTACCTTTGCTATCATATCCCTTTCAGTATCGAAATTAAAAGAAACATAACCACCGTTTACCTTTTGATAAACAAGAGAATACTTTTCACCCAGTCTTTTTATCATAGAGATATAGTCCATAACCGAAATCTTAAGATTCTTACCCTCTATCCGGGAATCAATAGAAAATGCATCCATTATCTCCATGATTATTTCAGGTTCCTCTTTCAAAATGTTCTTCTCTATCAAGTCCCTGAACAAAGTGGCATACCTATTAATTAATATTGGATCATGAAGATAGCTTAAAACCATCCTAGAGATATGATAGGCCAAATACCTTGCCTCATAATCGTTCGAGAATATTCTAGTATCAACACCCAGTGCCTTTTCTATCTGAGATATGGCAATTCTCCTCGCCTCTGAAAATTTTTGTTCTGAAAGTATATCTTCAACAAGAAGATTACCAAAAAGCAATGTACCTTTTTTTAAAAATGGATATTTTGCTAACAATTTTTCATCAATCATATAAATCACTTGAATTATCCACAATAGATTTAATAATGGCTAGCATAAACAATCCTTAAGTCTGGGTCAGATTCCCTGTTCGATCCAAGGTCGACCGTTAGTAACCGCGGGCTGAACGCCTCGCCCGAGGGCTTGGCGCTTACACCCCGGTCCTATCAAACTCCTCTTTTAGGAGAGGTCTCAATGGGTGCCTCTTTTTGGGGACTGCTTCGTGCTTAGATGCTTTCAGCACTTATCAGTTATGGCGTGGCTGCCCGGCAACTGCCTTGCCAGACAACCGGTAGACTAGTGGCCACGAATCCCCGTTCCTCTCGTACTAAGGGATCCTACCCCGCAGGCACCCGGGCACTCCCATCGAAAAGCACCCCTACTGTCTCGCGACGTAGTGAACCCATCTCACGATCCCTTTTAATGGGCGAACAGCCCCACCCTTGGCAGCTGCTACACCGCCAGGATAGGAAGAGACGACATCGAAGTAGCAAACCTCCGGGTCGATATGAACTCTTGCCGGAGACGACTCAGTTATCCCTGGGGTAACTTCTCTCTTATCACCCGCCCCCACCAATGAGGACAGGGTGGTTCGTTAGGCCCTACTTTCGTATCGCGGTTGATTATTGTTCGCAACCGCGTCAAGCAGGCTTTTGCCCTTATACTCAACGGAGGATTTCTGACCCTCCTGAGCCTACCTTTGGAGGCCCTTGTTTCCTTATCAAGGGCGTGGCGCCCCACCCAAACTGCCCACCTATCGCTGTCCTCCCGAAGGAGTGAGCAATATAACCCCGGAAGGGCGGTGTTTCATCGGCGCCTCCACCCAAGCTGGCGCCCGGGCTTCGTAGGCTCCCGCCTACCCTACACATCCGGAGTCATATCGCAACAACAGGCTGCAGTAAAGCTCCACAGGGACTTCGCTTTCAGATGGGAGAGATTGGATTGTGCACCATTACATCGATTTCACGGGACTCAACCCGGGGACAGTGGGACCCTCGTTGGGCCTTCATGCAAGCCGCCAATTAAGCGGCTAGGTATTACGCTACCTTAAGAGGGTCATAGTTACCCCCGCCGTTTACCGGCCCTTCTTCCCCTTGTACGGGGCTTTCAGGTACCGGCACTGGGCAGGCTTCAGCGGCCATACTCAACCTTACGGTCTGGCGGCCACCTGTGTTTTTGTTAAACAGTCGGAGTCCCCTAGCCACTGCGACCTACTCTTTCCCGGAGTAGGCACCCCTTCTTCCGAAGGTACAGGGCCATTTTGCCGAGTTCCCTCGGGTCGATTGTTCCCACTCGCCTTGGGCTTCTCACCCAGGGGCACCTGTGTCGGTTCTTGGTACGGACAGGGGCCTGACCCCAAAGGACTTTTCATGGACCCCTGGACTCAGCGGAACCCACCCTAGGTGGGCTCTCCATTCCTTCCCCTGGTTCTCACCATTACGGTACTCCCCAGAGTTCGAAATGAAGAAGATCTAGGCATGGATCCTCCGCCTATCCTGAGGTGTCATCCTTTGGGCGAAACACCCCTGGCGCTGGAATATTAACCAGCTTCCCTTTCGCACGGTTCCTGTTAGGATCGTGCTTAGGACCGGCTTACCCTTGGCTGACGAACATTGCCAAGGAACCCTTAGCCCCTTCGGCGATGCCGATTTCAACGGCACTTTGCTGCTACTTACGCCAGGATCCGCGTTACTGTTGGGTCCATCCCTCCTCTCGGAGAGACTTCTGCCCCAGCAGCACGCCCCCCTACCGAATCACCCTTTCGGGTGTCCAGAGGTCTCGGTAGCAGGCTTAGCCCCGTCCATCTTCGGGGCCCGAAACCTCGGCGGGTGAGCTGTTACGCACTCTTTAAAGGATGGCTGCTTCTAAGCCAACCTCCCCGCTGTTTTAGGTTCCGGACGCCCTTTACATGACACTTAGCCTGCATTTTGGGACCTTAACCCCTGTCTAGGTTGTTGCCTTCTCGGGTGTCAAGCTTATCCCGACAACCCTAGCTCCCTGCTTCTACGGAGCATATGGGTTCGGAGTTCGAAAGAGAAGCCGAGCCTTCCGGCTCTAAACTCCTCCATCGGTGGCTCTACCCCATATGCCTCCTCTGCAGAGGTCTACCTGCGGGTAGTCTCGGGGGGAACCCGCTATTGCCGGCCTAGATTGGCCTTTCACCCCTAGACCCAGGTCAACCGAACGAGTTGCACATCAGCACCGGGTCGGTCCTCCACCCAACTTTCGTTGGGCTTCGACCTGCCCAGGTCTAGATCGACCGGCTTCGGGTGTCTCGCCATCGACTCCGGGCGAACGCACCCAGCTCCTCACCCAAAGGGCTGCGAGCTTTTTGCTTTCGCTACGGCTACTCTCTTAAAGAGATTAACCTCGCCGATGGTTCGAACTCCCTGGCCCGTTCTTCAACACGGACGATAGGACACTGATCTAAATTCAGTTACGAATTCTTCATTTCTTTCATGCCCTATCGGGTTATAACCATCTGGTTTCAGGTTCTTTTCACCCCCCTTTCGGGGCACTTTTCAGTTTTCCCTCACGGTACTAGTCTGCTATCGGACTCGGGGAGTATTTAGGGTTGGATCTTGATGGGACCCATCTTCTCGCGCGATATCCGACGCACGATACTCTGGAACATCATCCTCGTAACCTACGGGGTTACGTGTACAGGGCTTTCACCTTCTATGGCTGGCCGTTCCAGGCCAATTCCACTTCCCCCGTGAGATATTGGGATGAGTCCTAAACTCCACATTTCCCGTGCCTTTCGGCAAGGGATTCGGTTTGCCCTCTTCCCTTTTCACTCGCCGTTACTCAGGGAATCTCTATTGATTTCTCTTCCTCTGGGTACTAGGATGTTTCGATTCCCCAGGTTCCCCTTCCCTAAAGGGAATGGTACCCGAAGGTACCAGGAAGTCCCATTCGGAGATCTTCGGATCTAAGGCTCCATGCGCCTACCCGAAGCGTTTCGCCGCTTGGCACGTCCTTCATCGGCTCCCGAGCCAAACCATCCACCAGATGGCGTAAGTAGGATCAAACAGGTGCACTAACCCATTTGACCGGATTGCCTATGCTAGCCTCATTGACCCTAATGGATCTAGGCACTTCCCCGATAATTTTTATAATCACCGGGTGCATATCTGTTATTCGGTAATAAAAGTGTATAAAGTGCATGTATTTAAAATTCACGGATAACCTTTAAAAAGATAACATAATTTTCAAAATTGATGTTTTCCATATATGGATCTTGAAGGAAACATATGATTTTTTTAGGGATATTTATGAATTGAAACTAATTATAAGATAGTAAAAACTATTTTTGCATTGATGAATCGATTAAGAAAGAAAATTTTTGAAGGACTTATCAAGATTAAAAAATCATCTAATTTTTTAATGTTCGAGAACCATTAAATCTTATTACTATTTAGCAAATATTAAAAGAGGTATCCTGTTCCTAATGTGGAATTAATTGCTTTACCATAAACTCGCAAAATTAAAATTAAAGAAGGTTATAATATTTAAGGTGAAATAGAATGGATGAAGGTCTTAAAAGGCTAAGAGGTTTCAGGGAAATTTATCCGGAGGAGATGAGTTCAAGATTAAAGATATTCAATATAATGAGAGACGTATCTAGAAGATTTAATTTTAAGGAAATAGATACCCCAAGCCTGGAACCTCTAGAATTGTACAAATTAAAAAGTGGTGAAGAGATTGTATCTCAAACATTCTCTTTTAAGGATAAGGGTGGAAGGGATGTTACCCTTGTTCCTGAGATTACACCCACTGTGGCCAGAATGGTAGCACAGAAAAAAAATATGCCTAAACCCATTAAATGGTATTCAATTCCAAAATTATGGAGGTATGAAGAACCCCAGTCTGGTAGATTGAGAGAATTCTATCAATATAATGCAGACATATTTGGTATATGGACCATTGAGGCGGATGCAGAGGTAATCGCACTTGCACAGGCTATACTTTATCACCTAGGGCTGGGGGATAAATACATAATGAGAATAAGTGATAGGACGCTTATTGAGAGCATACTAAGAAGATTTGATGTTAAGGATGTTGATATGGCCCTTAGGTTGATAGACAGGATGGAAAAAATAGGAGAAGAAATTTTCATAGAAGAGTTTGGAAAAATAACAAAGGAAATGGACATTATGGATTTTATAAGGCTAAAGGGGGATGCATCAACAATTTCGAAAAAGCTCGGAGGATTAATTGATGATAAATATTTGAAAAATATAGAGAACCTTGAGAATTACTTAAAAAGTTATAATTATGGTAATTTCATTTTTGATCTTTCAATAGTGAGGGGAATTGCGTATTATACAGGAATTGTATTTGAAGCACATGATGTGAAAGGGGAGTTGAGGGCAATTCTGGGTGGAGGTAGATACGATAACGTGGTTTCACTTTTTGGAGGTGAAAAGATACCAGCTGTTGGATTTGGGATGGGGGATGCTGTATTAGAAATAATTATGAAAAGGGAGAATTTATGGCCATCTGTGGATGAAAAAGTGGATTATTTTATAGCAATACAGGGGGATAATAGACCCTTTGCCATTAAAATATCAAAAATAATAAGGGAAATGGGTAAGGTTGTTGAGATTGATATGGGAGGAAAATCATTGTCTAATCAGTTAAAAACAGCTGATAGGTTAGGTGCAAAAAATGTTATAATTGTTGGAGATGAGGAAAAAAAATATAATATTATCACACTCAAAAATTTAGAAACGGGGGAACAGGTTAGAGTTCCAATAGAGAAAATAAATGAAATAGTTACCAAATAAATAATATCCATTCTACTCCATAATATTTTATATAGCCTTAATGATTATGAGCAATTGGTGATATGCATGGAAAATTTAGACTCAATGTTTAAACCAAAATCAATAGCAATTGTTGGTGCTTCAAGGGATCCCCATTCCATAGGATTTAGTGTTGTTAAAAATTTAATTGATTCAAAGTATGGAGGTAAAATCTTTCCTGTAAATCCAAAGGCTGATGAAATCCTGGATTTAAAATGTTATCATAGCGTTCTCGAAATTCCTGATGAAATAGATCTTGCTGTAATAACCGTACCTGCAGCAATAACGCCTAATGTTGTAGAGGAATGTGGTAAAAAAGGTGTAAAAGGTCTGGCAATAATAGCATCTGGATTTAGTGAGGTGGGGAGGACAGACCTTGAGGATAAGGTGGTGGAAATTGCTAGGAAATATAATATGAGGATACTTGGACCAAACATAGTTGGTATAATGAGCAATCCAATGAAAATGAACGCATCCTTTGGTCCATACCTCCCATATCCTGGGAAGATAACCATGATTTCACAGAGTGGTGCATTATTAATAGCACTAGACAGCAGGACATGGGTTGATAGGGTGGGGATGTCATATTTGATTAGTATAGGAAATATGAGTGATCTTGATTTTGCGGATTTGATAGATTACTTTAAAAATGATGAGGATACAAAATGCATATCATTATATGTGGAAGGTATAAAGAATGGAAGGAAATTCATAGATGTATGTAAAAAGATACTTGAAAAACCAATTGTTGCTTTAAAATCCGGTGTTTCAGCCAGGGGATCGATTGCTGCAGCATCCCATACGGGTTCATTGGCGGGATCAGGAAAGGTTTATTCTGCGGCATTCAAACAGGCTACGGTGGTACAGGCATATACCTTGGACGATCTCTTTGATAGATCCTTGGCTCTTTCGCTTCAACCACCTATGAAAGGTGAAAATTTATTAATAATAACAAATGGTGGAGGTGTGGGTGTATTGGCTACAGATGCCGCAGAAAAATATGGCATACCTTTGAAGGATCCTCCGGAGGACCTAAAAGAAAAATTAAAACAGATAATGCCTGAGTTTGGAAGTGCAAAAAACCCAGTTGATATTACAGGGATGGCATCTGCCGAGTGGTATGGCAAGGCTTTGAAGATTGCATTACAGCATCCTTGGGTAAATGGAGTAACAGTTCTTTATTGTGAAACATCGGTATCCGACCCAAGGGAGTTATCCATGGAGATTTTTGAGGCAACAAACTGTAACAGGGTAGATAAACCAATAACGGTCTCCTATATTGGTGGTGAGGTAACTGAAAGGGCAATAGAATGGTTACAAAAGAAGGGAATACCTGTTTTCAGGTCCCCTGACAGGGCAATAAGTGCAATGGCCGCCCTTAGAGAGTATGGAAGATTCATTGAAAAAGGATTCGACGAATTTTATAGATTTGAGGATGTAGATACTGAAGCTGTAAGATCCATATTGAAAAAGATTAAAAATGAGGGTAGGGATTATGTGACGGAGGTGGAGGCAAAGGCTATACTTGAGGCATATCGTATTCCTGTTGCAAAAACAATGTTAGCCAAAACAAAGGAAGAGGCAGAGGAATTATCAAAAAACATGAAATATCCGCTTGTTGCTAAGATAGTTTCTCCTCAGGTTATTCATAAGAGTGATGTGGGTGGTGTAATACTTAATATTAAAACACCTGAAGAACTTGTAAACGCCTTTGAAAAAATAATTTTAAATGTCAAAACAAAGGTTCCTAATGCGGAAATAATTGGTGTTGCTGTACAGGAAATGGCCCCTCAAGGAACAGAAAGTATAATTGGATCCACTAAGGATGTACAGTTTGGTCCTACAGTTATGTTTGGTCTTGGTGGAATATTTGTGGAGGTAATGAAGGACGTAAGTTTTAGGATTGCTCCATTCTCTAAATCTACAGCAATAGACATGATAAATGAGCTTAATGGTAAAGCAATATTATACGGCGTGAGGGGAGAAAAACCAAAGGATATAGAATCATTGAGTGATGCCATAAGCAGGGTTTCACAGCTTGTTACCGATTTTCCTGAAATTAAGGAACTTGATGCAAATCCTACCCTTGTTTATGAAGAAGGTATAAAGGTGGTTGATGCAAGAATAATATTGGAAAAGTGAATAGGGTATGATTGACATAAGTGAAAAGAATATTTCACTTAGAATTGCTGTAGCATCAGGAGAGATTGTTTTAAAAAACTCCACAGTTCAAGAAATTGTTGAGAAGAGGGTTAAAAAGGGCGATGTATTTGAGTTTGCAAGGGCATCTGCACTTTTTTCCATTAAAAACACAGCTGGAATAATTCCACATGCGCATCCAGTGCCTATTGAAGACGTTGAAATAAAATTTTCAGTAAATGGCAATAGGATAAGGGTAGAGTGTATGGTAAAGGCGCACTATAAGACAGGGGTAGAAATGGAGGCCCTGGTAGGTGTTACTTCCGCTTTACTTACAATATGGGATATGGTAAAATACCTAGAAAAAGATGAAAATGGACAATACCCCTTTACTTCAATAAAAAATATTGAGGTAATAAAAAAAGAAAAAATTTAATTTATTTATATTTTATCTTGCTTGAGGCCCTGAAGGTAAACTTCTTTTTACTTGGTATGTTTATTATTTGCTTAGTCTGAGGATTCCTTGCCTTCCTTTCCTTCTGAACCCTGCGCTCAAAAATACCAAACCCAACAAGGTTCACCTTTTTTCCGTTGTTTACTGAATCAATTACCTCATTTAGGAAGGTTTTTATTACCTCCCTGGCTACTCTCTGTGTTACTTTTGTTTTCTTTGCCACGTTCTTGCTAATTTCACTAATTCCCACCATTTTTTATCACCACCCTGTTCTATGCGGCATAAATTACAATTCACTTATATAAATATTACTACTAAAATACCAGAAAAAATTGAATTTTTCTAATTCAGCTGAATTTCAAAAATTAATATAAAAATAATTTTTTTGAAAAATTTATTTTTTAGATAGGGTACATTTCATAATCAACAAATTTATATTACATTAATTTTTAATTATGTATTATGAGAGCACCAAGTTTAAAAAAGGGTGGCCACATAAGAATAATTGCCCCGGCCAGTCCTCCTAATTTAAGAAGTCTCACAGTGGGAGTTGAAAAGCTTAGGAAAATGGGTTATAAGGTTAGTTTCGGTGAAAACATAAGAAAGTTGAAAAGAATAGGATATCTTTCAGCACCCGATGTTGATAGGGCAAGGGAGCTTGAAAATGCCTTCCTTGATGATTCGGTTGATGCAATTTTTTGTGCTAGGGGAGGATACGGTTCCTTGAGAATACTCCCACTGATAGATTTTGAAATCATTAAAGAACATCCAAAAATCTTTCTTGGTTACAGTGATATAACTGCCCTCCATATTGCCATTAATCAAAAGGCAGATTTGATTACTTTTCATGGTCCAATGCCGGCGGTGGATTATGAAACTATACCAGAACCTTTTTTAAAATTTATGATGGATTTTCTTGCAGGTGAAACCACGGATCTTACATCACAAATAACAAGAATTGTTGGTATCCTTGTGGAGGGTAATGCTGAAGGAAAAAGTGCAGGAACGAACTTCTCTCTTGTTACGTCCCTAATAGGTACAGAATATCAGTTAAAGGCCCACGATAGGATTCTTTTTTTGGAGGATGTGGCCACTAGTATATATGATATTGACAGATATATGGCAGAACTTTGGCTTACAAAGATTCTATATAGAGTTAAGGGTCTTGCTTTTGGTGATTTTACACAGATACCTGTTGATGAGGGCCCCACACCATCACTTCAAGAGGTCATTTACTATTATGTGAGTAATATGAAAAAACCTGCCATTTATGGCCTACCCTTTGGACATGGCACAGACCAGATGATAATTCCCCTCAATGCAAGGATAAAGTTATCAACAGAAGAACCCTTCATCACACTTTTGGAAGACATTTTAGATTAATTTTTAGAAGAGTTTATTAGTCGAAATGTATTAACATAACATGGTGATTTTATGCCAGAAAGTGAGGAAATAAGCAGAGGATTAGAGGACGTAAATATTAAATGGACAAGACTTACTACCATAGATGGTGAAAAGGGCATCCTAAGGTATGGGGGCTATTCTATCGAGGATATTATTAATAGTGGTGCAAAGGTGGAAGAGATTCAATACCTTTTCCTTTATGGTGAGTTACCTAACAAAGAAAAACTGGAAAAATTCAGAGAAAATGTTGAAAAGGGTTATAATGTACCAGGGTACATAATTGAAACAATAAGGAAATTACCAAAGGAATCTGACTCCGTTGCAATGCAGATGACCGCCTTCGCTTCTCTTGCAGCAGCCGAGACAAAATTCAAGTGGAATAAAGAGACAAATAGAGAATTGGCCGCATTATCAATTGGTAGGATGGCAGGAATAACAGTAAATGTATATAGACATTTTATGGGTATGGAGCCAGCGATCCCTGAGCATTCTGATAGCTTTGCAAAAAGCTTTTTGAAGGCGGCATTTGGAAAAGAGCCATCACAGGAATCAATCGATGCAATGAATGCTGCCTTGATATTATATACCGATCATGAGGTGCCGGCCAGTACTACAGCAGGTCTTGTTGCAGTTTCTACCCTCTCCGATATATATTCAGGTGTGACTGCTGCCCTTGCAGCATTAAAGGGACCGCTTCATGGAGGTGCAGCCGAGGCTGCAATTGCACAGTTTGCGGAGATTGGGGATGAAAATAATGTTGAAAATTGGTTCAAAAATAATATATTATCTGGTAACAGGAGGCTGATGGGTTTCGGGCATAGGGTTTATAAGACCTATGATCCTAGGGCAAAAATATTCAAGTCATTTGCGGAGAAGCTTGTTAAAAATAATAAAGAGGCAGAAAAACTATTTAAGATAGCAAAAAAACTAGAAGAACTTGGTATAAAACAATATGGTGCAAAGGGCATATATCCAAATACAGATTTCTACTCAGGTATAGTTTACATGGCCATAGGATTTCCTCTAAAAAATAATATATATACGGGCCTTTTTGCATTATCTAGGATTACAGGATGGCAGGCACATTTCATTGAATATGTTGAAGAACAGCACAGGCTTATCAGACCAAGGGCTGTTTACAAGGGTCCCGAGCCAAGACAGTTTTTACCTATCAACAAAAGATAAATCTCTTCATTTTTTTATTTTTTTAAAATAAAGTTATTGTTCTTCAAATTTATGATTGGAAATTAATTTTTTAGAATTTTTAATAGTACAATTGATGTAATATTGAAGAATATCAATACTTCGGGGAAAATGATGAAATCTAATTTTTTTAGTTTTTTAATAATTTCCAACATCAATTTATTTTATATTTCATTTAAAATATATGTGATACTCATTGCAAAAAATTTTATTATAATGTTATATTAAACCATAGAAAATTATGAAATTAGAATTTACATCAAAGATTGATTTCCCTGAAATGGAAAGAAAAGTGCTAAATTACTGGGAAGAAGAGAAAATTTTTTATGAGTTAAGAGAGAAAAATAAAAAAGGTAACAAATTTACATTTTTGGAAGGTCCCCCGACAGCAAATGGACTACCCCATTTAGGTCATGCCCTTACAAGAGCAATAAAGGATGTTGTGCTGCGATATCATGCAATGAAGGGTGAAAATGTATTTCCTTGGATAGGAGGATGGGATTGTCATGGTCTTCCCGTGGAATTAGAGGTGGAAAAGACATTAAAGATAAATTCAAAAAAAGAGATTGAAAAATTTGGTATAAAAGAATTCAATCTAAAATGTAAAGAAAATGTTTTCAAATATAAGAAAGAATGGGAATTGATGACAAAGAGGATAGGTTTTTGGATTGATCTTGAAAATGCATATTCTACAATGGAAAATAAATACATAGAAAGTGTCTGGTGGGCACTTAAGAGGATGTGGGATTTGGGTTTATTGGAAAAAAGTTATAAGATTGTCCCCTACTGCCCCAGGTGCGGAACTCCTTTATCAAGCCATGAGGTTTCCCAGGGATATAAGGAAACTGAGGATCCATCTATTTATGTAAAATTTAAGGTAGATGGAGAGGATGCATACTTTCTTGTATGGACCACCACCCCTTGGACCTTACCATCAAACATGTTCTTGGCCGTGGGTGAAGACATAGATTACGTACTTTTGGACAGTGGAGAAAAATATTATATTGCAGAGGCAATAGCAAATAAATTATTTCAGAATCCTAAAATATTAAAAAGAATTAAAGGCAAAGAATTGATAGGAAAAAAGTACATAAGGCCTATAGATGAAATAATATATGAAGGTAAAGGTTTTTTTGTGGTAGGAGGTGATTTTGTTTCAACAGAGGAAGGAACAGGTATTGTACATATAGCACCCGCATTTGGAGCTGATGATTTTGAAATTGGAAAGAGAGAAAATGTAAGTATAATCAATCCTGTAGACAGGGAGGGGAAATTTACAGAAGGGCCTTGGAAAGGAAAATTTGTTAAAGAGGCAGATAGGGAAATAATAACATATCTTAAGAAGAAGGGATTGCTATTTAAATCTGAAAAAATAAAGCATACATATCCTTTTTGCTGGAGATGCAATACCCCACTTCTATACTATCCTTTGGATACATGGTATATAAAGGTATCTACAATGAGAGATAAGTTAATAGACTATAACATGAAAATAAATTGGATGCCAAATCATTTGAAGGAAGGTCGTTTTGGGAACTTTTTGACTGAGGCTAAAGATTGGGCCCTTAGCAGGGATAGATATTGGGGCACCCCCCTTCCAATTTGGAAATGTGATGAAGGGCACTATTTTGTACCTTCAAGTTTTGATGATCTCTTAAATCATTGTGATTCTAAACCAGAGTATTTTGAGCCCCATAGACCTTGGGTAGATGACCTAAAGGTTAAATGTCCTGTTTGTGGAAAGGATATGAAGAGGGAACCTTATGTAATAGACGTGTGGTTCGATTCAGGGAGTTCTACATTTGCCCAATTCCATTACCCTTATGAGAACAGGGATAATTTTGATGAATTTTTCCCAGTTGACTTCATAACAGAGGGAATAGATCAAACCAGAGGATGGTTTTATACCCTTCATGTTGTCAACGGTATACTTTTCAATTCAAATGCATACAAAAATGTACTAACCCTTGGATTAGTTTTGAATGAAAAGGGTGAAAAAATGAGCAAAAGCAAGGGAGATGTGGTAGATCCACTTCCATGGATGGATAGTCTAGGAGCAGATGCAATAAGACTTTATATGTATAGTATACCTCCATGGAGGGATAGGAGGGTTTCAGAACATCTTATAAAAGAGTATAGATCAAAAACAATTGAAACATTGTGGAATTCATACATATTTTATAGAAATAATTCATACCTTGACAATTTCAAATTTGATGGTGGGGAGATAATTAACACACTTGACCTATGGATTATATCAAGATTGAATTCAACAATAAAATGTATAAGGAAAAACATGGATTCATATGAAATAAGCAAAGCGACTGAATGTATTGAAAGTTTTATAAAAGATTTGAGTAACTGGTATATAAGGAGATCAAGAAGAAGATTCTGGGAAGAAAAGATTACTCCCGAAAAGCTTTCTGGATACAGGGCACTTTATACTGTATTCAAGGAATTTACAAAGGCTATTGCCCCATTTACACCATTTATTGCCGACTATATATATCAAGATTTGACTGGAAATAGGAGTGTACATCTTGAAAAATACCCAGAATATGATGAAGGATTGATAAATCCAGATCTTGAAAAAGAGATGGAATTATTGATTAAAATAGTTGAAATGGGTAGAAGGGCAAGACAGATTGCAAACATAAAGGTAAGGCAACCCCTTAATTTAATGGTAATATCAACAGAGGATCAGAAGACATTACAAATCCTTGGAGAAAATTCTGAAATTATTAAGGAAGAGTTAAATGTTAAAAGACTTGATTTAACTTCAGAATTAAGGTATTTGAAATTTAAGGTAAAGTTAGATCCCTCTTTAGCTGGCCCTATTCTGAAGGACAAATTTACTGAGGTTTCAAAAATAATCACATCAATGGATCCTAAGGAGTTTGTCAATAATAGTATCAAGATAATGAACTTTGAAATACCAAAGGAGGCAATAATAATTGAGGAAGAATCAGATCCACTTTTTGTCCACGTTTCTGAAGGGAATATTCATATATTTTTGAGTAAAGAGATAGACAAGGACCTATACTTTGAGGGTTTGGCAAGGGAGATAGTAAGAAGAATACAAATAATGAGAAAGGAGATGGATCTTGAATATAATGATAGAATTGAGGTATTTATACATGGAGATGAAGAAATAGAAGAGACAATAAAAAAATTCAAGGATTATATCCAGAATGAAACATTATCCATAATTAAAGAAAATATTGAAAATCCATACTTAAAAGAATGGGAGATAGAAGATAAAAAAGTTTCAATAGGAATTAAGGTTATAAACAAATAAATTTAATTACTTTAATATTGAAAATTCTTTTTATAGTTTTTAATAATAATTTAATTTATAATATCTTTCACATTTCAAATGTAAGATTACTTTAAAAAAGCTAAAATTTAATAATGTCAATTTAATGAGAGTTTGGTAAAAATGGAAATCAAGGATTGGAAGATAATAGGTTATTTAGTCTTAATAGGAATAGCGTTCCTTTTTGCAGGTATTTACCTACTTGGCTCTTTAATTTTACTTTATCCAATTGTTGTCTTTTATGTCTTCCATAGGACAGGCATATGGGAAACCAAAAAAAGAGCAAAAATTGGTACAATTGCGATAGTAATAGTATCTTTAATTTCCATTGCCTTCTTTCCAATAATAAACAACTCATTTAATTCGTTTTATGATAAATATCATGCATTTCCTGAGGGTCAGAGTATTGTAAAGAATGTAGAGTTTAATGCTTTTCCTACAAAATATTACAATGTTACCATTTATACAACGAAAAATGAAACTTCTCAATTAACAATACTTAAACAAAATTCCACTACAGGCTATTATTTTTCATTCATTTACATGAATTCAACATCAAAATATTTAAATGGATCATATGTGACCACTTTTTCTATAAATGTACAAAATTTTACAAAAGGAATATATGAAACAAACATTACTATGGAAAATAAAACTGTATATGTTATTATACTTGCTCCAAGGATAATGACACAGGGAGAATACTATTCAACGATAAATAACATGGCTCTAATATACACTCTTGCAAATATAACAACTATGACATTTCTTGCAAGTGAAGGATTTTTCCTGGCTATAATATTTGGTGCACATATTATGAGAAAAGGAAGACAAACAATCTCAAAGCAGCAATAATCACTTATTTCTAATTTCTTCCTTTATATAAGATATCATCTTTGATGGATTGATAGTTTCTTTAATAATTTTAATGTCTTCATTATTAAGAGATTTTGTTAATATGAGCAATGCAAAGAATGTTAAATAAATTGAAATTAACCAGATTACCAGTGCCCACCATTGTAATGATGGAAAGATGCCAGATCCACTTAAATAATAAAATAATAAACCTGTGATAATAGCAAATAACAATTGCCTTGGTATTGACCTATCCATATATGCTCCAAAAATTTTGCCTAACTTTATTCTAATTATTAAAAAAATAACAATGGACGATAAGAGTGCAGCCACGGCAGCACCAAGAATGCCCAATCCTGGTAATTGAAAATTAAGGATCCTCTTTGGTATTAGAATTATATCAAAAATTACAATAATCAATGTTGATAAAAATCCAAGGTACATTAAATATTTTGGATTCCCTATGGCATTGAAATGATTTGAATATGGTGCATTCAGTCCATTCAAGTAAACCATTATTGTTAATAGAATTAATGTTGATGAAAATTGAATAAGTAAAGAGGTCCACAGGTTTAAAACCTGCCTTGAAAATATAATCATGAAAATAATCAATGGTAAAACTGTTATTGATATATACCTTTCATATTGAAATATTGTATCCTTATACTCCTTTTCCCTTCCATTTGAATGTAAAAATGAAAGTGTTGGAAGAATTAAAGATCCAAGGGAGGAAGTAATCACAGAAATATATGAAACTATTTTCAATATGCTACCATAAGCCCCTACATAATAGGATCCGAAAAAACTCTCTATAATAATAACACTAATATTTGATGAAATTGAGCCAAGGATTAGGGATATTGAAACAGGTATAGCAAATGTGTAGTATTTTTTAAAATCTTCACCGGTAGGTCTTTTAAATTTCCATCCCCTCGCAAATGGCAGGAAAACAAATAAATATATCGCATAAGAAATTACCCAAATTAATGCCAAGATTAAAGAGAACTCATCTGGGCTCTTCATATATTTTAGAATGAAGAGTGTAGATATTACTAAAAGAGAATTTCTAAAAACTGCCTCTATAAATGGTGGTATACTAAGTATTGCTGCATAAGTCTTTGCATTGAAAATTGATTGATAATACCCTACAAAGCTCTGAAGAATATAATAAAATATTAAAAGATAAAAATCGTATTTTTCATAGATCGTTCTGAAACTCCCGTGTAAAAATATTTCCCAGAATTCAATTGATAAAATTACTATGCCAACGAATATTATTGCTAATATAATCTTTATTATAAAATAGGTTGTGATTGCCTTCTCAAATTCCATTCCCTCAGATATCCTCTTTATATTTGCGGATGAAAATCCCATATCCAATATAAATGAAAAAAGTCCTACAAAAGATAATGAGAACGTGAATATACCATATGGTTGCAGACCGCTATATCTGAGTACAAATAATAAACCTACATAACCAATTAGGCCCGTTATTATGTTCTGTACAGTTAGCAACAGTGATTTTCTGCCTAGCATCTTTCACACTTTAAATTGCATTATTGCTTCCATAATAAATAATTTTACCATAAACCTCCCTCAAAAAAATATATATCTTGAATTTTTTATCATATGTAATAATGGAAAATGAAAAAATTAATACAAGTAAGGTTATTGTAAGGAAGATAAGGCAAGATGAAATTCCACAAGCAATAAAAATAGCAATGGATACACTAACAGAAAACTATTCCTATGAAATATTCTATAGCATTTATAATTCATGGCCTGAGGGTTTTATCGTTGCAGAATATGAGAAAAATATAGTAGGATTTATTGCCTCTTCGAGGCAATCGATTTATGAGGCAAGGATATTAATGTTTTCTGTAATGGATGTTTTTCAAAATATGGGGATTGGATCACTACTTTTAAAAAAATTTGAAGAAATATGTAAATTGAATGGAATAAGAGCTATAAGATTGGAGGTTAGGATAAGTAATAAAAATGCAATAATTTTTTACGAAAAAAGAGGATTTATAATAATAAATTTAATAAATAATTATTATAGCAATGGCGAAGCGGCTTATATAATGTGGAAGATGCTTGAGAATTAGAATACCTGCACCTTCCCTTCCAAAATCTCCTCCTTTAATTTAGTTATTGATGCCAAGTGTCTGTCTGCAATATCCTTGAATTCCCTTTCATACTTTGAAATATTAACACCCTGGGAGGGAATCACCTGAATACTTGCCACATGTGGATCATCTATCTTTCTTCCTATCTGGCTCACTATTCTTACATGTACCTCCTTAACATCGCCCTTTGCCTCCTCATATATATCATTGGCTATTCTAAATGCAAGTATATTGTAAAGCTTCCCAACATGCGTAACAGGGTTTTTACCAGCTGCTGCTTCCATGCTCATAGGTCTATAGGGTGTAATTAGACCATTAACCCTGTTCCCCCTACCCACTGAGCCATCATCTCCATTTTCAAATGATAGTCCAGTGACCGTAAGATAGAATAGATTTTTTTCGGGATTATCTGCGGTGTTTATATAAACCCTAACGTCCTTTTCTGTGAATTTTTTAGAGTAATCAAGTATTTTCTCCTTAAGTTCTTCCTTCACATTTAAATAATGTGCCTTATCAGGGATATATTTATCAACAAAGGCCTGAGCAATAGTGAGGTTTATTGTCTTACCCTGTCTGAAGCCCATCACCTTTATGTCCTCACCTATTTCTTTATATCTATTGTGAAGTTCCCCATTTAGATACCTTTCAGTCTCGTATGTAAGTTTTTCAGTCTCTGTAAAGGGTGCGAAACCTACACCAAATGATGTATCATTGGCCAAAAGTTTTGTGGGATCGTATAATTCTCTTAGGTCTTGGGATCCCTGACCAATTCTGCAATCAATTAAAACATCCTCATCAGTGTTCAGATTTCTAAAATTCTTTTTTAAGTATTCCCTTGCTGCGGAGACTGCTATAGTTCTATACGGAATTCTTTCCTCACCCCTTTCCCCATTTACCTTTGTGGTGGCCCTTCCTACAAGAAGTATATAAATCGGCTCCAGCATAACCCCACCGCCAAACTTGGGTGCTGCCTGACCACCAACAACCTGGGTTTCATCCGTATTGTGATGAAGTATTCTTCCAAAATGATCAATATAATATCTGCTCAATGCCCTGCTGACAGATTCCGCTATACCATCAGCCACGCTATCAGGATGACCCAGACCCTTTCTTTCAACTATTTCTATTTCTCTATCCATTACGGCTAAACTTTTTAGATCCTCTACTACAATATTCCTTGCCATGTTATATCACCATTTTGATAAAAATTAGAAAAGTGATTCATTTAATAAATTTTTTGTAATTTTTAATTACTGTTAATAATAAGGGAAATAATAGATAAAATATTTATATGAGGGATTCATATCTTAAATATGTCAGACATAATATAAAAAAAGGTGTTTGAGATGTCAGATAAAGAGGATATTCTTGAATCAGTTAGAATAACAATTAGGATTTCTGGGGATGCATATAAAAGACTTGATGAACTTGTAAAAAGCGGTGAATTCAAGAATATGTCGGAGGTTATTAGGGCGGCAATACAGGAATTTATAAAATCTAGGTTTACGCCCCCAAATATTTCAAAAATACCTGTAGAATTGCCGAAGACTGTTATTGATAATATAGAAATACTAATTGAAAGTGGGGATGCTGTTAACAGGGAGGATCTAATAAGAATGGCTGTCAGAGATTATGTAAATAGGAGGATAAAGGAGCTTTTGAGAGAAAAATTAAAGGAAGAAGAAAAGCTAAAATGAAAGGTATATGATATATGAATTTTGTTAATAATTCCAAGGAAATATGCGTTGTTGGTATTGGGGGGGCAGGTACAAATTCAATAAATAGAATATTTAATTTTTCAGAAGGTAGATTCTATACAATTGCTATTAATACAGATCTAAGTCATTTAAATTCTATTAGGTCCGATAAGAAGATATACATTAACATCCCCGGTGGTACGGGAGGGATTCCTGAAATAGGTGCCTCTGCGGCCTATAGGGCAAGGGAAGATATTCAAAATAGCCTCAAGGGGTTTGGTATCATATTTATAATATCAGGATTTGGTGGAGGTACAGGTACAGGTGCAACAATAGAGATAACAAAAATGGCATTAGAAACAGGTGCTCTTGTGATTAATATAGTTACAATACCCTTTAAGGCTGAAGGAAGTAGATACAGAAGGGCCATAGATGGTATTAAAGCACTTTCAAAAATCTCAAAGACGCTTATAGTTATGGATAACAACAGATTATTGAAAATCACCCCTAGATATTTGCCAATTGAAAAGGCATTCGCTACCATGGATCAACTAATATTCTGGATAGTCTTTTCCTTCCATGAAATGCTTTTCAATGCATCAAATTTTCATATCAGTTTTTCTGAAGTAAAGAAGCTATTGATGGAAGGTGGATATTCCACAATTCTTTATAACGAAGGGACAATTGATAGCATTGATGAAACAATAAAGGGATTAATTAACAATTCCTTAATTGAGGTTAATCTTTCCAAGTCCACATCCGCTATAGTCTTTGTTATGATGGGCGAAGAGCCTTCCCTAGAAATATTTATAAGAAAAATAGTTGGTGGTATATCAACTCTTTTAGGAAGGAACGAAAGTATTACCCCCGGAATTCTCATAGACAGTAGTCTGGAAAATAAAATAAGGATATTGGCAATAATTACAAATGTTGGAATCCCAATTTTTGGTGAGAATTTAGAGAAAAAAGAGATATTGAGGGTATGATAAATGAGGATTGGCATAGTAGGGGCAGGACCTGCAGGTCTTTATTCAGGAATATTGTTATCAAGGGATTTTGATGTTCAGGTATTTGAGGAACACAGTGAGGTTGGATTTCCTGAGCATTGTACTGGTCTTGTTAGTAAATACGTTGTAGATAAATCTGGAAATAATGTAATTTTAAATAGGATTAAAGGAGCTAGGATATTTTCAGGAAATAGATCAATAAGAATAGAGAAAAAAGATATTGCCGCATACGTTATTGATAGAAAGGCCTTCGAAAAGAATTTATACAATAATGTGAGTGAAAGTGTATACCTGGGAAATAGAGTAAAAAGAATAGAAATTAGTAATGGTGTTTCAATCTCTACAAATTCTGGAGAATATAAATTTGATATTGTAATAGGTGCAGATGGACCCAGAAGCTTATTAAGAAATATGGTAACAAATGAAAGGGTAGATCTTCTTAATGGTGTTCAGGTTATTTTAAAAAAAAATTTTGTAGAGGATAATTATGTTTATATTTTTCTTGATAGAAAATATTCTTCAGGATTTTTTGCATGGGCTGTTCCAAGGGAATCTGATTTACTTGTTGGTCTTGCTACCTATGATAGGAATCCTATGTTAAGATTGAAGGCTCTATTAAGGGACAGGTTTAATGGTGTTGAAGTAATAGGTAAAAATGCGGGTCAAATACCAATTGGGAATTTAAATAGACATTATAAAGGAAGTATATTTTTAACAGGAGACGCTGCTGTTTTTGTTAAGGCCACATCAGGAGGTGGCCTTTACTATGGTCTAAAGGGAAGTGAAATACTCTTTGAATCAATTAAAAAAAATTTGAATTACGAAAAAATATTGAAAAAAATGATGGAAGAGCTAAAAAAAGATTATATAATACACAAAATATTTTCAGTACTTAATGATAAAGAGATTTTAAGGATTATTTCTTCCTTAGATAATGAAGAAACAATTGAAATAATAAATAAGTATGGTGACATTGATTATCCCTCAATATTGGCAAAGAAACTAATTTTAAACAAAAATATCATAAAAGTTTATCCATTGTTATTAAGATCAATTTTTAGATCATACCTTATCTAGATAAATATTATTCCCTTTTAATAATATCCTAATTTTTCCAATGGAAGAAAGGTGTGTTATTATTGAATTAAATGGAATCCTATTCAAATAGTATTCCCATTCACTGGTTATTTTTATTTCCTCCAGCAGTTTTGAATAGAGGTCCTCATATTTAGAAGGTATGTTTTCCAAAATAAATGAAATTATTTTTTCTATAGACCATATATTTTTCTCAACAATATTTGAAATATTTCTATTGATTCCTCCATGTGAAAGTACAAAATAATCAAAACTCATACCTTCTATTTTTTTCATAGTATCTAGAAAATAATCAGTCTTAATATGGAAGAGCAAGGGATGTTTTTCAACAATTTTTTCAGAATATATTGAGTCAGCGCAGAAAAAGACATTATCAGGAGTAACTATTCCCACCATACCCCAGGAATGACCCGGAAGATCTAGAATTTTGAATTTCTCCGGAAACTCGTTAATTACGGTTTTTTCTATGGCTTCAGGCATTAGCATTTTTGTCATCATAAATTTTGGTGGAATTGAACCAAACATAAAGGAAGTAAGCAAAATTGGGTAATTAATAAAAATACCTTCCATTTTGCTTGCATAAAAATTATTCACGCCCTTTTTTTCCAGGAATTTATTGCCACCTGTGTGATCCGCATGAGAGTGTGTATTTATAACCCCTGCTATGGATATACCCTTTTCCTTGAGGTAATTATAAACCTTTCTTATTTGATTCTCATCAATCCCTGTATCAATTAAATAGCATTCATTATCTTCAATGTGAACACCAATTGAAGTTCCACCAGGAACAAAGTATGTACCCCCAGATATATGAATTAAATCCATAGATATGCATAAGAAAACATAAGTAAAAATTTTATCATAATTGATATAATGTTATCTTATGTTTGGTTATTTCGGAAAAATCCTGGATATTGATCTTTCCTCAGGAAAAATAAAAGAAATTGATGTTGAGGACCAGGTTTACAGGGATTTTCTAGGAGGCTATGGTCTTGGTGTTTGGTATATTTACAAAAATCAGCCACCTGGAGTCGATCCTCTTGGTGTCTCTAATTATTTGGCATTTCTACCAGGGTTGCTTAATGGTACAAATGTTCCGATGGCAGGAAGGATGATGGCTGCATCTAAATCACCTCTAACATATACTTGGGGAGATTCCAACGTTGGTGGATTTATAGGCCCTGAATTGAAAAGAACTGGATATGATGGTATTTTTATAAAAGGGAGATCTAAGGATCCTGTTTACATTCTAATGAACAAGAATATTGAAATATTGGATGCGGGAAAAATATGGGGGAAAAGTGCCCTTGATGCTGAAAATTTTCTGAGGGATGAATATAAAGGTTCACAAATTTTAGTTATTGGTGAGGCTGGTGAAAATAAATCTCTAATATCAGCAATTATTACCGATAGAGGTAGGGCCCTTGGCAGGTCTGGATTAGGGGCGGTGATGGGTTCTAAAAAGCTTAAGGCGCTTGTGGCCATTGGTAAAAGGGATGTTGAGATATTCAACAAACAAAAACTGATGGAAATAAATAGGGCACTTCTTGAAAAGATGAATCCCAATAAAAATAAGTCTGCTGAAAGATTGCATAAGTATGGTACAGTGGGAGGGAATGATTTTTCGCATCTTTCTGGAGATACCCCTATAAAGAACTGGAAGGGTATAGGGATAATAGACTTCGGTGAAGAAAAGGCAAAGGCAATAAGCGGTGATGAAGTAATAAAAAGCAATATAAGGAGCTATGGTTGTGCATCCTGTCCTGTGGCTTGTGGTGCGATAATAAAAAAGGAGACAAGGTTTGGTCAAATAAATGGACACAGGCTCGAGTATGAGGGTGCAGGAATGTTTGGTGGACTGCTCTTAAATGGAGATCTTGATTCCATAGAATATTCCTTTGAACTCGCAAACAGGCATGGATATGATGTTATTTCTCTCGGAGCAGTAATAGCATTTACAATGGAATGCTATGAAATTGGTTTAATCAAAAAGGAGGATCTAGGGTTTGAATTAAAATGGGGTGATGGTGATGCGGTGGTAAATATGGTGAATTTTCTAATAAAAAATAAGGGCATCGCCAGGATACTCAATATGGGTGTGATGAGGGCCTCTGAGATATTAGGTACCCCCCAGGAAATTGCTGTACATGTTCATGGTCAGGAACTTCCTGCACATGATCCAAAATATCTTCCAAGCCTTGCTACTACATACGTAGCTGATCCTACCCCAGGTAGGCATACAGCAGGTGGTATAGGCTTCTCAGAGGGACATACCCCAGTTCCACTCTTCCCAATAAATGTAAAGTTTGAAAGAATAGAAAAATACAAATATACAGGTAAGGGCAGATACCACGCAATTATAAGCAATCAAACTCAGGTAGGAAACGCTCTTGGCTTTTGTCTATTCTCAGATACATTTTCACCATTACCTTACCACGAAATATTGAATGCAGTAACAGGATGGGAGATGACATCTGAAGAACTTTTAAGAACTGGAGAAAGAATACAGCAGTTGAGGCATCTCTTTAATCTCAGGGAAGGGATATTACCTGATGAATTTACTCTTCCAAGTAGGGCTGCAGGAATACCGCCTCAAAGAGAGGGCCCATTAAAAGATGTTACAATTGATGTGAATTCTTTGGTGGGTGAGTATTTTGATGCAATGGGTTGGGATAAAAAGACAGGTATGCCAAGCTTGGATAGATTAAAGGATCTAGGTCTTTATGATTTTTATAAACAATTTTTTTAAAAATTATATTTTTTTCATAAAAAATTGGGAAAAGAAAAAAACTTATTAAATGAATTTCATTCACATATAGGTGAGTTTTTTGCTACTCGGTGAAGAGCATCAACTCATAAGGAATCTTGCGAGAAATTTTGGTGAAAAACATATAGTACCAATAAATAAAAGAATAGAAAAGGATACAATACCTAAAGAACTTTATCAAGAACTTGGTAAAATCGGATTTACAGGTGTAATTATACCTCCAGAATATGGTGGCTCAGGTTTTGATACATTGAGTTATGTAATCATTCTCGAAGAGCTTGCGAGAGTATCACCATCGGTTTCTGTTGCCATGGATGTACAGAATGGTCTTGTGGAATATCCAATATTTACTTACGGTACAGAATATTTAAAGAAAAAGTACCTGCCAAAATTATGTTCGGCAGAATATATAGGGGCTTATGCACTCACTGAACCTCAAGCAGGCTCGGATGCAGCCAACGTTCAGCTTAAGGCAGAAAAGGTGGGTGATGAATATGTATTAAATGGTAGTAAATTTTTTATTACAAATGCAAACCATGCTAGTGTGTTTATTGTTTTTGCTAGAACATCAAAAGGTATGAAAAGACATGAGGGTATAACAGCATTTATTGTTGAAAGGAATTATGATGGATTTAAGGTTGGTGAGGACTATAAGAAACTTGGGGTAAGGGGATCAAGCACTGCAGAGCTTGTTTTTGAAAATGTTCATGTTCCTGAGGAGAATATTTTGGGGGATATAGGTAAGGGTTTTTATATTGCCATGAACACACTTAATATGGGAAGAATAGGGATAGGTGCCCAGGCCCTTGGAATTGCCCAGGCCTCCCTTGAAAAAAGTATAGATTATATGAAACAAAGGGAGGCATTCGGAAAAAAGATTGCAGAATTTCAAGGACTTCAGTTTCAACTCTCTGAAATTGCAACAAAGATAGAGGCTGCAAGACTACTTGTATATGATGCTGCACAACGTGCAGATAAGGGTCTTCCTCTAATAAAAGAGGCAAGCATGGCAAAGTATTTTGCAAGTAATGCTGCAATGGAGGCATCGAGGTTTGCAGTGCAGGTCCATGGTGGATACGGTTTTATTGAGGACTTTGACGTGGAGAGGTATTATAGGGATGCAAAGATAACAGAAATATACGAGGGTACTTCTGAAATACAGAAGCTTGTAATAGCAAGAGAGATATTGAAGTGATTTATATGAGAAAGATCAGAATTCTGATAGCAAAACCTGGTCTGGACGGACATGATAGAGGCGCAAAGGTTCTAGCTAGATCCCTTATGGATGAGGGATTCGAGGTAATTTATACTGGCATACACCAGACTGCGGAGGATATAATAAGGAGTGCAATTGAAGAGGATGTGGATGTTATAGGGTTAAGTATATTATCTGGAGCACATATGTACCACTTTAGGAGGGTACTAGAATTAATGAAGGAAAATGGTCTTGATGATGTACTCCTAATAGGCGGAGGAATAGTGCCGGAGGATGATAAGAAAAAACTTATTGAAATGGGTGTCAATGCAATTTTTAATCCTGGAACAAGTATAAAAGAGATATCGGAATTTATAAAAAATAATGTAAGGAGAATAAAATGAACATAGATGAAATCATGTCTGACAGGAAAAAGATTGCAAAGGCAATATCCGAAGTGGAAAATGGGAATACTTTAATTGCAACGGAGGCGCTAAGAAGGATAAGGGGGATAGATGTAATTGGTGTAACGGGAGTCCCAGGGAGTGGAAAATCCACATTAATCTCAAAGATTGCTTATAAAATGGCAAAGGAGGGTAAAAAAATAGCGATAATTGGGATAGATCCAACAAGCCCATTTTCTGGTGGAGCTGTCTTGGGTGATAGGATAAGGATGAAAGAGTTGAATAGATTCGATAATGTTTTCATCAGGAGCATATCCACGGGGGGAAAGCTCGGGGGAATGAGTTACCATACCCCTGATGTGATAAACATCCTTGATGCTGCAGGCTTTGATCTTATTTTTTTGGAGACAGTGGGAACAGGCCAGGATGAAGTTGATGTAATGAATATTGCCACCACTATTATGGTTGTTCTTGTACCTACACTGGGTGATGAGGTACAGGTGATAAAGGCAGGACAACTGGAGATAGGTGATATTTTTGTTGTTAACAAGGCGGATCAGGGTGCTGCAGATGAAAAGATTAAGGAAATGACATTAATATTAAAGGAAAGAAAGGATGGCTGGATTCCAAAAATAATGAAAAGTGTAGCTGTGACAAATCAGGGGATAGATGAAATAATAAGGGCACTAGATGAGCATAAAAATTTTATAATTGAAAAGGGTATTAAAAATAAAAAAATAATGGAAAGGATGCTTTATACAATAAAACAGTATGCATTGGAAAGGATAGAGAATATAATGTACAACGAAAATATAGAAAAATACATAAATCAAATAAAGGATGGTAAGGATATTTCAAGAATAATTGATGAAATAATGTTGGAGATGGGTGTGAATTATGGAAAAGGAAGAGAGATATATAGAAAAGTTGAAGGAATGGGAGGAGAAGGTCCTTAAGAGGTCACTAGAGGTCCTTCCAGAAAAGGGTGAATTCAGAACTCTTTCAGGGATAGAAATAAAAAGATTCTATTCTCCATTAGATCTTAAGGATTTTGACTATTTTGAAAAATTGGGATACCCTGGGGAATATCCATTTACAAGGGGAATACATCCCACAATGTACAGATCCAGATTATGGACATTCAGGGAATTTTCTGGATTTGGAGATGCGATTGAAACAAACAGAAGGTTAAAATATCTTCTTGAGCACGGTGAAACAGGATTAAGCATTGCATTTGATTACCCTACACTTCTGGGTCTTGATGCTGACAATCCACTTACAAGAGGTGAATTTGGCAAGGCGGGGGTGGCAATAAATACACTGGAAGATATGCAGTTGATGTTTGATGGTATACCTTTGAAGGACATTTCCACTTCAATGACAATAAATGGTCCTGCTGCTATGATATGGGCTTTTTATATACTTACTGGCGAATCACAGGGTGCAAAATGGTGCGACCTTAGGGGGACAATACAGAACGACATACTTAAGGAATATATGGCACAGAAATCATTCATCTTTCCTCCAGAACCATCCCTAAAGCTAGTTATTGATACAATTGAATTTGGATCGAAGGAACTTCCATTGTGGAATCCAATCAGTATAAGCGGATATCATATAAGAGAGGCAGGTGCCACAGCTGTCCAGGAACTTGCTTTTACACTTGCAAACGGTCTAACATATGTTGAAAAGGCGGTTGAAAGAGGTCTAGATGTTGATGATTTTGCGCCTAGACTAAGTTTCTTTTTTGATGCACATATTGATTTTTTTGAAGAAATTGCAAAGTTTAGGGCTGCAAGAAGAATATGGGCAAAGGAAATGAAAAGAAGATTTAATCCAAAGAAGGAAAGATCTCTTTGGCTGAGGTTTCATACACAGACGGCAGGTGTAAGCCTTACAGCACAACAGCCAGAAAATAATATAATAAGGACAACCATTGAGGCGATGGCAGCTGTACTAGGAGGTACACAGAGTCTTCATACAAATAGTATGGACGAGGCATGGGCGCTGCCATCCGAAAAGGCTGTAATGATAGCCCTAAGAACACAACAGATAATCGGGGAAGAATCGGGAATCCCTAATACTGTGGATCCATTGGCTGGATCTTATTATGTTGAATGGCTTACAGATAAGATAGAGGAGGAGGTTTATAGATATTTTGAAAAAATTGAAGGCATAGGCGGTGTGATAAAGGGCATAAGGTCTGGGTTTTTCCAGAGAGAGATAGCAGAGTCGGCATACAGGTATCAAAAGGATCTTGAGGATATGAAAAGGGTACTCGTAGGCGTAAATAAATATAAGATAGAAGAGAGACTTGAAATACCAATTTTGAAGGTCCCTGACGAGCTGGAGGAAAGGCATCTCTCAAGATTAAAAAGATATAAAGAAAACAGGGATCCATTGAAGGTCAATGATTCCTTGAGATCCCTTCAAAGGAATGCGGACGAAAAAAATTTAATGCCATATATAATTGATGCTATACGTTCCAGGGCTACGCTAGGTGAAATAGTTATTTCCCTAAAGGAGATATGGGGAGAATATATAGAGCCGGTGATATACTGATGCCTAGGCAAGGTCTTGTTCATATATATACAGGGAATGGTAAAGGAAAAACTACAGCAGCAATTGGTCTCGCAATAAGGGCAGCTGGGAGGGGTCTAAATGTATACATCATGCATTTTATGAAATCAAAAAGGTATGGGGAATCAATAATTTTAAAAGATATAAAAAATATTGAAGAAAAATACTTAGGCAAACCATACTTTATATCAAAGGATCCCTCAATTAAGGATAAGTTGAAGGGAGTTGTTGTTTTTGAACCTGGAAATCCGCCTCAGGATTATGTCAGGCTGATAAAAAAAGGCTTAGATAAAATAAAAGGTGTGATAAAATCTGGTAAATACGATGTAGTTATATTGGATGAAATAATAACAGCAATGCATTTTGATCTTGTTTCCATTGATGAAATTAAAAATATTTTACTAGAAAGGCCAAAAAATGTTGAAATAATTTTAACTGGAAGGTATGCACCTAGAGAGCTTTTAGATATTGCAGACTATGTTACTGAAATGATGGAGATCAAGCATCCTTACCAAAGGGGAATAAGAGCCAGGTCTGGGATTGATTATTAATAGAAAATACAAAATTTTAAAATATGAAAAAATCATAATAATACTGGTGATAGAATGAAAAAAATGACAGAAAAGAATTTGGGGGATGCTTTTGCAGGTGAAAGTCAGGCACATATGAGGTAT
>Ga0078972_1001511_pt1 | contig 86176 bp, 86 predicted proteins | sample YelNatPaOPGAMG01_FD_67568 | JGI IMG/M metagenome (GOLD analysis project Ga0078972, IMG submission 67568) | Hot spring thermophilic microbial communities from Obsidian Pool, Yellowstone National Park, USA - OP-RAMG-01 (SPADES assembly) (version 2) | ecosystem: Environmental > Aquatic > Thermal...
GTTGTCGTGGGCGAAGGTCGTGAAGCTCCCGTCAGACCTCACGATGTTCTCGAGCTGGTTTGCGGCGTCATAGGAGTAGTTCTCCGATCTGACCTCAGTCCACTGACCATCCCAGACCTCCTCCCTCATCTTCAGGCGGTTCCCCAGATTGTCGTAGGTGTAGGTCCTCCTCCACTTCCCGTCCTGGTTCTCCAGCGTCACCCACACGAGCTGGTTCAGCTGGTCGTACCCGTACTCCAGGTTCTCCGTCACCCCGCCGATGATCCGGTTCTCTCCGACGCGGTTTCCGCTGGCGTCGTATGCGTACTCAAAGGATGCGAGGTTGTCTCCCGAGGGCCCGACGGTGGTCACACGGGTAAGGCGGTTGAGAGCGTCCCACTCGTAGTACACCCTCTGTACCACGCTGCCTCCCTTCGAGAACGTGGCATTTTCCGGGTTGCCAGCGCTGTCGTAGGAGTACTCAACCAGCCTTCCCTCATTGTCCTCCGCGCTGACGAGGTTGTAGGCCTTATCGTACGTGAAGGTGCAGTTCACCTCGGCCGTGGAGACGTGCGTCAGCAGCCCGACCTCGTTGTACTCGTAAGAGACCGTGCGACCGTGCGAGTCGAGGAACCTAGTGATCCTCCCGAGGTTGTCATACTCCAGTTGCACCGATTTGTTCCCCCTGGACGCCCCCGTGAGCTTTCCAAGCAGGTTGTAGGCGAAGTTCTCCCTTGAGCCGTCCGGGTAATTTACCTCCACCACCCTGCCGGCGGCATCGTGGACGTAAGATGTGGTCCTCCCCATAGCGTCGGTCTGGGAGCTAACATTGCCGTTGGGGCCGTAGGCGAAAGAGGCGATTCTGCCCAGCTGGTCGATGACTTTTGTCATGTCTCCACGCGCGTTGTACTCGTACCTGATCAGGTGACCCCTCGCGTCGTTTACGTTTTCGAGCAGTCCGAGGTGGTTGTACTCATAGTTCGTGGCGGGGCCTGTTTCTCCCGCCCTCACCTCTATCAGGCGGTTCATGTTGTCGTATCGGTAGTGAACGCTGTTGCCCTTCGGGTCAATCACCTTCTCAAGGTTTCCGTTCTGATCGTAGTTGTACTCCGTCGCGCCGCCGAGGGCATTCGTAACGGACGCGATGCTGTCGTCTGCGTTGTAAGAGAAGCTCGTCACATTGCCGCGCGGGTCTGTGTAGAAAATGAGCTTTCCAAGCTTGTCGTACTCATACTTGCTCACGTGTCCCTCAGGATCTGTGACTTTCCTGACGTTGTCCTCGTAACTTATGGTGGTCACGTTGCCCAGGGCGTCCCTTATGTTCTCCAGCATCCCGTTTTCATTGTACTCCAGGTGGAAGACGTTGCCGTTCGGGTTGGTAAGAGAGGTGAGCCTCCCGCTGGAATCGTAGGCAAGCTGAGTGGTTCGAGAGAGGGGGTCAACAACGCTTATCAGGTTCCCGGCTTGGTCGTGGGCAAGCGTGAAGTTCCCTCCGTCTTTCTCCGTCACATTTGTAAGATTTCCGTTCTCATCGTAGACCAAGAGTGTCTGATTACCCGCCCTGTCGACTATCCGGGTAAGGTTGCCGTCCCTGTCAAAGGAGTAAGCGGTGGAGTACCCCAACTGGTCGACCTCTTTGATGGTCTGGTAAAATGGACCGTAACGATAGACGAGGGAGTTTCCCGCGCTGTCTGTTACCACAGTTTGACCTGGGGAGTAGCTGAACGTCGTCGTGCAGCCTTCCCCATCGACCTGGCTTATCACGGCGCCGTTCTCATCGTACGTGTTGGTGAGGAACGTGTTCCCCCCGGGCTGAATGACGGAAACAAGCTTGTTGTCGCTGTAACCGTAAATGTGGTTCTCACCGCGCAGGTCGGTAAACTTGATGAGATTTCCGTTCCCATCGTAGCTGTAATAAACACTGCTTCTCTCGCCTTTTGGATCGGAAATCTGTGTGATCGCGGAACCGGAATAGGAAAGCCGCAGCAGATCGCCGCTCGAATCTGAGATTGTCGTCAGGTTCCCATCCGTATAACCAAACGTGATGTTGTCCCCGTCCCTGTTGGCGATCATGTGGAGGCGTCCATCCTCCCTAAAGTAGTACTTCATCCCTCCGGGGCGGGTGAGGATGTATTTTAAATTCGGGTCAGGTGGACTGGGATCGTTTTCCAGTTTGGCGTAGGTGTTGAGCAAGGGCGTCATCACGCCGCCCCCTGAAAGGTAATAATCCCTTTTTCCGTCCTCGTTCAAGAGCACGGTGTGCGAACCCTCGAAGTAGAGACGGAGGTTGTAGCTGTGAGTCCACCCCCTGCCGAAGGGGCCGATGTAGTTGTCGCGCGAGTTGTAAGTCCTAACAAAGGAGACTGGTATGGCCCCGGAAACCGATATATCGCTGGATTGGTACACGAAGCCGCCGGTGCCCGCGCTCACGTACCCCCTCGTGAAATCGGTATTGGGCGGGCGCCCGAGGGCTGTTTCGACTGGAGCTGCAACAACGTGCCCGGCTTCCGCTTCTTTCGGCTCCTTCACTTCCACGTTTCCGCCACAGTCGGTCGCTACTGTGAGGAACTCGTAAAAGCCGTATCCCTTCTGCGCCGTAAACGACCAAGACCACCCGTTGGTCGCATTCGTGTCGGCGCCGAAGAGCGTCCAGTTCTCCCATGTTGAATTGTCGGGAGAATACCGATACCAGAGTTCGACGCTCGCCACGCCGCTGTGATCATCGCTCGCGCTGGCGGTGACCGTAAAAGAAGCGCAGGTGAACGGCGCCTGGACCTGCCAATAGGGCTCGATGGGGTCGACGCTCGAACTCGGTGGTGTGAGGTCGCCCTCAAGGTAGTGCTCGCGGATCTCGTTTGCGGTCAGCGCTATATCATAGACCCGAACCTCGTCTAGCATTCCCTTGAACCATTTTTGGGTCCCGTGCTCGCAGCCGATGAAGAGGTTCTCGGCGGAGTTCGCCACGTTTCCACCCGTGCTTGTATGCCACCAAGAGTCAACGGTTTCCTCCGCACCGTTGATATACATCTTGAGTGTGTTGTCCGATCCCTTGTAAGTAAAGGCGATGTGCGTCCATTTGCCCACCGGGACGGCGTCCCAGGTCGTTGCCCCAATGTAGTTATCCGTTCCAAAAGCTATCGCCACGGTGATGTCGAGAGCGTTCTCTTGGTTGCCTCCATCGCTCTTGTTCTCAAGTTTAACGAACCACCCGTTGTCCATGCTCCAGCCATTCCATTGGAACTTGCTGACCAACGAACCCTCTTCGTTCAGACCTATTTGCTCGCCATAGACCCATGTCTCGACGCTTAACTCGGGTAGACCGCCCTGAGGACTTAGGCTCGGGGAGTCGGGGACTTCAACGTAATCATCCACGCCATCGAAGTTCAAGCCTCTGCCCCTTCCTTCGAACCTCCACTCTGCGACCAGATCCTCTCGATCAACCTCACCACCAGCGTACCGATTCGAGACCTCATCCTGCGTTAAAGCCTTGCGATAGATACGCACCTCGTCCAGCCGCCCCTTGAACCACCGCATGGCGGCGTCTGACTCGCGCCCCATGTACAAGTTCTCAGAGGCATGCACGATGGTGCCGCTCCAGGGCTCTGTGTCCCTGAGCACGTTGTCAACGTAAAGTTTCAATTCGCTCCCGTCAAAGGTCCCGACGATGTGGTACCACTTGGCCTCGAATGGCAGCTGGTATACCGCCCAGGACCCCCACTCGTATGCCCCCGGAGCGACCCCCCAAGTGATCTTGAAGTTTTCCCCAGCGGCTGGTTCGACCTTGAGATCATACCCCTTGCAGTTCCAGGAATCCGCGTGCCACTTGGCGACCAGCACCTGCTCGTCGATGGGGTCCTCTGGCACATATGCCCAGGCCTCGACCGTGATGTTCTCCGGGTTTAAACTGGGGTCATCATCGACCTTTACGTAATCGTTGCCACCGTCAAATACCAAGGCACCGCCGACCTTGCCGTTATCGGTCCAAGCAGGAGAATCGGTCGGGTAATTCGGGCCTAACGTGCCGTGATGTGTGCGAACGGTTCCGTCATTATTATTAGCAGTTTCGTCATGAACCGCCATGCCAGAACCCTCTTCCAAAGACCAGTGAGCGACGAGTCCAGCCGAAACAAGTGGGTTAGTCATGGCAGTGATTATCATGGTTGAGAGTAAAAGAGCGGCAAATTTCATAATCCTCATCGGCTGCATACCTTCAGCCCCTCATCCGCCCAAAATAGTGAAAAAAAGTTACGCAATAAATAACTTTTGATTAATTTGTCTTTGGCTGTGTCACACATCCTTCGCACCTACACGAGAGCGTTGGCTCTCAAGGAGCTCCCGCGGCTGTTTTAGTCAGGATTTATGACAGCCCCCTCTCCAAAAATCATATTAGAGAAAGAGAAAAAATAAAGGTGATGAATTTGCAGTCCGTTAGCTCCGCCCGTTTCGTGACGCCACCGCTGACCAGGCGAAAGCTTGAGCCGCTAAACGCACTCCTAAACCAGTTCGTGGAGTCGGTGAACTTCATTCAGAAGTGCCTGGAGCACAGCCTCACCTCCCGCGCCAGCCTGCACCGCGTCGCCTGCGGGGAGTGGAAGCCGAAATTTAATCTAGAGACGCACTGGTTCCACTCCGCCGGACAGGTTGTGACTCAGATGCTCCGCTCATGGCGGAGGTTACGTCATAAGGGTCAACCCGATCCAGGAGAGCAACCTGTTTACGAAGCGAGGGCGATGCGACCAGAACTAGGGGCAGAAAACTCCTCTGGAGTCCGCAGGTTTCACGGTAATTCCATTCAGATCCGCATTCGCCTTGGCGAACACCTGTGGCTACCGCTCGTTGTCACCAAGCGCCACGAGCTGACGTGCCTGCAGGACTGGCGCAGGAGGAAACTTAAGGTTGGGGAGATCACCATCTCGGTGGAGCCAGAAAAAATCCCTGTACAAAATTGTACGGGATCATAGGACGGATGGGTCATGGTGAGAGAGGCACTGAAGGCGGTTTTTGATGCAGAGGAGCGGGCCAAGTTGATAGCTGAATCCGCGAAAAGGGAGGCCGTGAGGATAATCGAGGCTGGAAGGAGGAACGCGGAGGACCTGAAGAGGGCCGCAGAGAGGGAGGCGGAGAAAAGGGCCCTGGAGCTGCTCGCTGAGTACAGGAAAAGAGCAGAGAGCGAGGTAAGGAGGATGGAGGAGGAGGGGAGGAGAAAGATGCAGATGATGGAGGATGCGGCGGCGAAGAGGACTGAGGCGGCCGTGAGGCTCATTCTGGAATCCGTGCTGAGGTGATTGAAATATTCAGGACCGCCCGCATGCGAAAGTTCAGGTGCGTTTTCCTCAGGAACAGGTGCGAGGAGGTAGTCGGAGCGCTTCACGAGGCAGGCGTTGTGCAGCTCAGGGAGGTCTCGGACTTGGGTGTCGCAAGGATGGTGGTCGGAGATGAGCTGAGGGAGGTCTCCGCCCTCCTCTCCAGGTTCAGGGAGATGGAGGAGTTCCTGCGCCCGGAGGCCGGGAGAACGGCGGTTGGGAAAACAGGACTCGCCGGAACTTTGGAGCAGGCTAAAAAAATTGAGAGGAGGGTTTGGCCCAGGGTTTCCGCCCTCAGGGAGAGAATCCGGCAGCTGGAGAGGGAGAGCTCGAGCCTTGACGCCAGGCTGGAGCTGGTGAGGAGGCTGGAGGGGCTCGGGGCGGATCTCCAGTACCTCCGCCCGACCGAGAGGGTGTGGATTGCGGTAGGCGAGATCGCCGAGGACAACCTCGATGTGTTTTCCTCCGAGCTCAGCTCAGCGCTTTCTGGCAGGGTCATTCTGCAGGCATTCGGCTCAGGAAGGAGGCGGCTCATCCTGATGGCATGCATGGCAAGTGACAGGGAAAAGGTCTCCCCCCTCCTCTACAGGCATGAGGTCGAGCTTCTGGAGCTTCCCGAGATGAGGGGACCGCCTGGCGATGCCCTGAGGGAGCTCGAGGGGCGGATGAGGGAAATCGATGCGGGGAGGAGGAAGGTAGAGGAGGAGATGAGGAGGCTGTCCGGAGCTTACGGGAGGAGGATCTCCGCCCTGAGGGAACTTCTGGAGATAGAGAAGGAGAGACTGGAGGCGCGGGGCCTCTTCGGCAGCACCGAGTCAACCGTGGTGATGGAGGGGTGGGTGCCGGAAAAGAACGTCGGGCTTGCGGAGAGGGTGGTGGAGAGGGCGTCCGGAGGAAGGTACGCTTTCAGCTCATACGAGCCGCAGCCCGGTGAGTTCGAATCCGTGCCGTCAAAGTTTGAAAATCCAGCCGGTCTTGATGACTTCGAGTACATAACCAGGATGTACGGAATGCCGAAGTATGAGGAGGTTGACCCGACTCCGGTCCTTGCGATAACCTTCCCGGCATTCTTCGCCATCGCCCTCTCCGATGCCGGGTACGGTCTTGCCCTCGCGCTCTTCATGGCATCGGGCGTCTGGATAGCCGGGGCATTTCCGGTAAAGCTTCGCAGGGTTATGGCAATCTCAGGCATCTGCGCCGCAATAGCGGGCGTGCTGGTCGGGGGGTTTTTCGGGCTGGGGCAGGGAATATGGGTGAATCCGATAGAGAGGCCGGTGCCCATCCTGAAGCTGAGCATATTCATAGGAATAGCCCACCTGGTGATCGGCATCGGTTTCACCGGAATTCTCAGGGATATCCTCTCCAGAAGGCTGGGGAACATACTGTTCGAGAGACTGCCTAAGGTTCTCCTCCTGCTGGGTGTCTTCGGACTCAGCTTCTGCGTTCTGGGAATAGGGCTTTACGAGTTCGGCATAAGCTTCTCTTTCCCGAAGGTTGGCCTTTTCGACGCCTTCAATCCCCTCTCCCCCGCGCCCGGGCTCGTGGGGGTATTCAGGCTGATCTTCTATTCGGGCCTCGGGCTCGGAATAGCCGGGGCGCTCATCCAGGGATCCGGAATGAGGGGAAAGATAGGGGGTGCGATCAACTCAGTTTATGGCGTCACGGGGCTCATCGCTGACGTGACCTCGTACTGCAGGCTTTTGGCCCTCTGCATAGCCAGCGGCGTTATAGCATTTTCCATAAACTTCATACTCGGGTTTGTCTGGAGCGGTCTGGCCCCGTCCCAGATAAACCCGATCACGGCAGTGTACGTCTGCCTGCTGGCGGCGGTGTTCGGCGTCCTGTTCTTCCTCGCCCACTCCTTCAACATATTCCTGAGCTCGCTCGGCGCCTTCGTTCACACACTCAGGCTTCACTTCGCTGAGTTCTTCAGCAAGTTTTATGAGGGTGGAGGGGAAGAATTTAAACCGTTTGCCGCAAAAAGAAGTGTGACCAGTGTGAGGGGGATCGGGATTGGCAGGTGAAGAGGTCTGGATCGTGGTCGCCGCAGGTCTGTCGGTCGCGATACCCGGGATATTCGCCGCGCTCGGCGTTGGGATGACCGGCGTGGCAGCCGCCGCGGTTTCCGCTGAGGACCCGAAAAAGTTCTCCAGGCTCTTTGTTTATCAGGTGATGCCGGGTACCCAGGGCATATACGGCTTTGTTGCCGGCTTCCTCATAATGTTTGTTGCGTATCCTGCGGTCGCGGGAAAGCTCGCGGATCCGGCAACCTCATGGCTCGGCATGGGAATCCTTGCAGCAGCCATACCCGCCATCCTTCAGGGAATCACATCCTACCCGCAGGGAATGGTCGCCACCGCCGGGGTCGGGGCGATAGCAAAGAGGCCTGAGGTCTTCTCCCAGGGCATGCTTTACATAGTCATGGTTGAGCTCTACGCCATCCTGGGCCTGCTCGCCACCATACTTTTGCTCACCACCATCGGCGCTATCTAGGAGGCGGTCCTCTGCAGCCAGAAAGAGGGGCCCAGCTGATGGCCGAGGAGATAATAAGGGAGGCCAGGGAGAAGGCCGAGCGGATAGTCGGTGAGGCGAGGAGGGAGGCTGAGGCCGCGCTGGAGGCCGCAAAGATAACCGCCAGGGAAATCGAGGAGGCGAGGATCAGGGACGCCGAGAGGAGGGGTCTGGCGGAGATGGATTCCATGATCTCCGAGGGAAGGATGAGGATCAGGAGGAAGCTGCTGGAGAGGAGGGAGGAGCTGATCGGGTCGGTGTTCGACAGGGCTAGGAAGGAGCTAGCCGAGCACGCTAGGTCCAGGAGATACGAGTCGGACCTGCTGAGGATCACAAAAAATGCGATAAAGGGAATCGGTGCGAAGGAGGTCGTGATAAGGGCAAACAGGAGGGATCTCGCGGTGCTTGAGAGGGAAAGGAGGGCGATCGAGAGGGAAACAGATGCCTCGATCTCACTGGGGGAGCCCATTGACGTGACGGGTGGGGTGCGCATAACGGTCCCTGGAATGAACGTCGAGGTGGATGAGACGTTTGAGGGAAGGCTGGAGCGGGAGATGGAATCCCTCAGGGTGAAAGTCGCAGAACTTCTGTTCAAGGATTTGAATGTCTGAGATACCAGTTCTGATCCTGGCGCTTGTCGCTGCGCTTTTCGTCGGATTCTTCCTCCTCACGAGGCGCTCCATGCCCTATGTTTTCTGCAACGCAACGCTCAGCGCGTGGGAGGCCAGGCTGCTGTCCGAATCGAGGCTCGCTGAGCTGGCGAATGCCCCATCCCCCGAGGCCTTCCTCTCGGCGCTTGAGGAGACTGATTACCGGAATGAGGTGCTGGAGCTCAGGGGGTCAGGAGCTCCGGACCCGGTGGAATTTGAGAGGGCGCTTCGGGAAAACGCGGGCGCCAGGTACAGGGAGATGCTCTCCATGCTGCCTGAGGAACGCAGGGGGACCGTGGCAAGGATCGTTTCAATGACCGACATCTGGAACCTGAAGGCGATAATCTCCATGATAGCCTCCGGTGTGCCTCCGGAGAAAAGGGCGAAGGAGCTGCTCCCATCTCCAACAATGCCAGGGGACCGCCTGGAGATGCTGGCATCGGCAAAAACGCTCGATGAGCTGCTCGAGTACCTCAGGGGGAGCGAGTACGGCCAGGCCATCCGTGATGCGATGGCGGAGTACGAGAAAAAGGGGCTGAGGGCGGTCCTCCTGGCGGTGGACAGATGCTACTGGCAGTCGCTGTGGAGGGATGTCATGGCAAAGCGGGGGCAGAGAAAGACCCTGATGCAGATGGTTGGATACGAGCTCGATTCCCTCAACGCAAGGCTCGTCCTCAGGCTTAAGCAGGAGGGGGCACCGCCCGATGAGATATACGCTAACCTCGTGCGGCCGTCGCACGAGCTGACCGAGGCAATGCTCCGCGCTATGGTCACGGCGGGAGATCTGGTGTCTGCGGTTAACATGATTCACCTGACCGTGGTCGGGAGGGTTCTGCTGGAGGCATCAAGGGATATCGGGGAGAGGGGGGCTCTGGCGGCCGAGGAGGCCCTGGAAAAGGGGAGGATGAGGCTGTTCAGGTGGCTGGGCATGACGAAGTTCTTCACAATAGCCCCGGCGCTCTCATACATTGCCCAGAAGGAGGCAGAGGTGAGGAGGCTCAGGGAGATCTACAGGACCAAGTTCGACGGCGCGCGTCAGGCTCCGGTGGAGAAACCCTCGGGAGGGATTGTGGTTGAGGCTTAAGGTCGCAGTGATAGGGGACAGGTCCACTGTCACCGGGATGAGCCTTGCGGGGGTTCAGATCGCCCACGTTCACTCGGACAGGGAATCCACGATGGACAGGCTCAGGGAGCTCGTTTCATCAGGAGACGTTGGGCTCATCGTGATAACCCACCGCGTGGCTGAGGAGCTTGGCGAGGAATTGAGGTCGCTGATGCGGTCGAAGGGGGTTTTTCCGGTTCTGGTCAGGATTCCGGACAGCACCGGTTACCTGCCTAAAAGGGACGAGCTGAGCGAGCGCCTGAGAAGGGTGGTGGGCGCGGAGATAAAGGTGACGGGGTGAGGAGATGGCAACCGCCTCTGAACTTTCTCCCACCAGGACAGAGCTCATAAGGCTGAGGAGAAGGGAGGCCCTGGCGAAGACAGGGCACGACCTTCTCGAGGAGAAGATGGATGCGCTCGTGATGGAGCTTTTCTCCGTGCTGAGGAGGATGCAGGAGCTGAGGGCCAGCGCGTTCGATCAGCTTGAGAGGGCGCATCGAGCCCTTTCATCGTGTTTTGCGGCCATGGGAACCCAGGAGACGGTTCAGGCCGCAAGGGAGACCGTGAAGTCGGTGGAGCTGGAGGTATCCACGCGCAATCTCATGGGGATAGTTCTGCCCGTCATCGAGAGGCCATCAGCGGTGCGAAACGCGTTGGGGAGGGGATACAGCATGCACGGCACATCCGCCCTCCTGGACCGCGCAGCGCTGGAGTTTGAGAAAGCCCTGGAGCTCCTCGTTCCTCTCGCGGTGGCTGAGGCGGAGGCGTTTGCGATTGCGGAGGAGCTGGAGAGCACGAAGAGGAGGGTGAACGCGCTGGAGTACATCCTCATCCCCCGGCTGAGGGAGGCGATAAAGTTCATCATGATGCGCCTGGATGAGATCGAGCGCGAGAACTTCTCCCGCCTGAAGAGGATAAAGAAGATCATGGAGGAGAGGGAGTGGACCCGGAGCGCCTGATAGAGAAGGAGCTCGCGAGGCTCAACGCCCACCTGCCCAGGGCGCAGATCTCCCTGGCTGAGGCGCTGAGGTCTGAGAGGCCGGGCGTGGAGACAAGGGATGGGACGTTTCACTCCTTCGGCAGGGACGAGCTTTCCCTTCTCTCCAGACTTCTCGAAGAGGGGATGTGGGGCGAGCTGAGGCTTCCTATCATAATATGGATGAGCAGGGGTATGGGAAGCGGTGCGGCCGTGATAAGGGGGAAGCCGGAGGTCAGGGTGATTTCCGCGCTGCTCGGAAGGCCGGCCGAGGGGAGCGAGCTCGTGATATACAGGCCGGAGGTCGCGGTAATCAGGAGCAGGCTCCCGACCACCACCCAGTATGCGTTCACGAGGTGAGGGCTTGAACGAGCGCAGGGCCCGCGCCCTTCTCCTGCTCTTTTATCCCTTCGCGCTCGCATCAGCGGTTTCAGGTTTTCTCGCTTTCGTGCTGCTGGCCTCCGGCATTCCTCCCCTCCGGGCTGCCGTGATCACGGTTTGGTTTTACTTCGGCTGCTCGGTAATGCTGTGCCTGATGTCCGGGCCCGTCCTGGGGAAGCTCGGACTCTCACGGTTTTTCTGGGGATTCACCTGCATGCTCGGCGCTCTTGGGTCGGCCCTCACGGCCATCACCCTTCTTGCCTGAGCCCCTTATCCCTCCCCAAAGGATTATCGCGCTCGCCATGTTTGCGTATGCCGGCCTTGTTACAAGAACGGCTATAAGGGTGCCTGTGATCGTTATGAGCCCGAATCCCCTCAGCGCCCCGAACCCGAGCAATGCGAGCATGAGCATGGCTGCGGCAGTTGTGGCGGCGGAAGCGAATATCACTGAGAAGGCACGGGAGACGCGCCATCCAAGGCCGGGCGTGCCCGGCTGGGGCCTTTCTCCCCTGAGAAGCTCGTTCGCGATGATTATCTGCTGATCCACCCCTGTGCCTATCACTATCACCAGCGCCCCCAGCTCCGGAAGTCCTATTGACCAGTTGAGGACAGATGCCGCTCCAACCGTTATGATCAGCTCGGAGAGCATGGTGATGATCACAGCGAACGATATCAGGATCCTCCTGTACCAGATGAAGACCAGCAGGAACACCCCGGCGAGCGCGAAGATCCCGGCATAGAGCGCCTCCTTGAGGAACTGCGATCCCAGCCTGGGCTCTATCGAGGTCTCGCTCACGTATTCGACCTCAACCGGCAGGCGCTCTGAAAGGACTATCTTTATGTTTCTGGCCTCGCTCATCGCCTCGTCCAGCGTCCCCCTGCTGATGGTGATCGTCAGGTCCCTCACGATCTTCCCCTGGGCGAGATCTGAGGCGAGATCGGGGCTTATGACAACAACGCTTTTGAGTCCGCATGCCCTCTCTATCCAGCTCTTCACGCTCTCCCCGGCATTTTGTTCAACGCTCACAACCGAGTATGCGCTCCTCAGGTTTTCCATCACAGCATCCGAGAATTTGCCGAGCGTTATGATCCTTGACTTCAGGCCGGCCTGTGAGGAAAGCAGGCTTGCGGCACTCTCTGATAGCGAGTCGGTCGGGGATCCCACGGCCGTTACGAGAACTGGGTAGGAGATGCCTTCGGCCGTGCTGCCCCGAAACTCGTTCTTTTCCGGATCGTACTCAAGCTCGTGCAGGATCTGGAGGATGGACTCGTCGAAGAGGATTATGGAGTCCGCCGGCCTGTCAACATATATGACGGTGGGATAGTTCGCCCTGCCCGCCGCGGCCGCGCTGAACCTCGCCGCGCCCTCGTCCGTCAGCCTGAAGGGGACCTCGGCAGTGTTCTGCTGCCTGGTGCTTCTGTATGGGGTCCCGACGCTGACTATGTCGCCGCCTCGCAGCAGGAGGTTCTCGTCCATGAAGACCTCAAGCTTTCCCGGCTTTCCGAGGAGGGCCTTTGCCTGCTCGATCGGAAGGCCAGCGACCTCGAAGAGCACGAGGTTTGCTCCCAGGGGGGTGAAGCTTGTGCCCAGGGTCCCGTACGGGTCCACCCTTGCGGTGAGAACCGACACGACATCGTTCACGGTCTCCTGGCTCGCGACCCTCTCTATCCCCACGACCTCCGCGAGATCGCCGACCAGGCTCCTCAGGAGGTTCTCGGTCAGGTTTCTGCCTATCTCAGCCACGACTTTTCCGGAGGCGGATTCGAAGGAGATCGTCCGGACATTCACGTAGAGGTTGTCCTCAATTCTCGGGACCAGCACGCCCCACCACGCATTCTCAGCGTTTTCAGCCATCACGTGAAGTGTGACCCTTGAAACGTTCAGCTCGAGGGTTATCCTTGATCCCCCTATTATGTCCACCCCGAACCTCAGGCCCCTAGTGTACTCCGCCGCCCAACCTATCGAATTCCGCGCGTTTTGGTCGACCGGTTTCCACGGGCTCCACGTGACCAGCGCGGACAGCGTGACGAGCAGTATCAGCAGGACAACGCTGCGCTTTTTAAAGAGCGACATGATACTTCACCTTCCTGCTTTTCTCATGGTACCTCAGGAGGATGCCGGCGTTCAGCATCCAGGTGTTCATGATGTCCGAGAGCATCCCGAACATGAGGACCATGGTGAGCTGGTAGAGCTGGGGGGCGCTTGTCAGGACGTTGAGCGCCACCAGCGGGACCATGGTGGTGCCCGTCATCATGAGGCCAGTTCCCATAGCATATGATAGCCGATCCAGCGGCTCCCCCTCCGTTCTCCTGAGGAGGCTTGTTGTGAGGAGTATGTTCGTGTCAACAGAATAGCCGATCAGCATGAGTATTCCGGCGAGCGAGGCGAGGCTGAGCTCAACCCTGAAGATGCTCATGAGGCCGAACACGTCCAGCATGTCGAGTCCGACCGCCAGCAGCATTGCGCCGACCGGAACCTTGCGTCTGAACGTTATCATTATTATGACCGCCATCGCAACGAAGGCCCCGGCCACCGCGATCACGGCCTGCCCCGCGTACACGGCTATTATGTTGGCTCCGAGCGCATCGATGTTCACGCTCCCCTCGGGGATTCCGAACTCCGAGGAGAGCAGGTCCTTCACTGCCGTCTTCTGGTCCTCTGTGAGCTCGAGCTGCGTTTTCAGGTCGAGTCCCCCCCTCACGAGGTCAACCCAGACATCCGCCCCGAGGGTTCTCTCCATCAGGCTTTCAACTGCCTGGGGGTCGGGCAGGTTTTCGCCCCTTATCCTTATCATCGATCCCCCGGTGAACTCTATGCTGCGCGGAACCCCGGCAAGCGCGAGGGACAGCCCCAGCAGGGCAGAGACGAGCAGGGCCACCAGTGCCATCCGTTCCGGCTTCATGAAGTGTGCGGGAGTTTTCAGCTTCTCACCCTCCCCTATTTTAACTTTGTTGATAAATAGCTGATTTGGGCTCCATGATTCGCGAGGGCGACCGCATAATCCTGGTTGACGAGAGGGGGAGAAAGTACCTCACAAGGGCTGAGGGCAGAAAGCTCCAGACCAACCTGGGCGTGGTTGACCTGGGGCAGGCTGTGGGGAAGGAGCCTGGATCGAGGCTGATGTCTCACCTTGGAAGGGAGTTCGTCCTTCTCCTCCCCTCCCCGGCGGATTATCTCGAGAAGATAAGGAGGGTTCCTCAGATAATGCTGCCGAAGGACGCGGCCCAGATAGTGGCGCACACCGGGGTCGGGCCGGGGTGGAGGGTGGTGGATGCGGGATCGGGCTCGGGCGCGCTTGCGATATTTCTTGGGAACCTCGTGAGGCCGGACGGAAGGGTGTTTACATATGAGATCAGGGAGGACTTCGTCGAGGTGGCGAGGGAGAACGTGAGGCTTGCGGGGCTCGAGGGCACGGTGATCGTGAAGCGCGGTGACGTTTACCAGGGGATCGAGGAGAGGGATCTTGACCTGATAACGCTCGACCTGCCCAGGCCGGAGCTGGTGCTGCCGCATGCCCAGAGGGCCCTGAAGCCAGGGGGGTACCTGGCGGTCTTCGCGCCCTGCGTTGAGCACCTGCAGAGGTTTTATGGCGAGGTGGGGAAATTCGGGTTCATCGGGCTCAAGACGATAGAATGCCTTGTGAGGGAAATCCTGGTGAAGGAGGGCGGGACAAGGCCGAGCTCAAGGATGATAGCCCACACCGGCTATCTTACCTTCGCTAGGAGGAGTTAGATATTTCTATCTTCCTGGCCTTGTAGCCGTAGTAGATCACTCCTTCCTCTCCCTCCTCCCCAAGTTTTCTGAAGATTATCTCGACCTCATCCCCTATCTTAACGTCATTTGGGTCGCAGTCGGTAACCTGTGCAAGTATCCTCGGTCCCTCCTCAAGCTCGATGATCGCAAGGGAGTAGGGGACCTGCTCCTCAAATCCGCTGGCGGCAGCGTAAATTGTGGTGTGCGTGATCACCTTTCCCCTGGGCTTCAGGATGTGCGGAAGCATCTTCCCCACCCTTCTGCACTGCGGGCACATGTACCTCGGGGGGAAATACACCTTGTTGCATTTTTCGCACCGGCTCCCGATCAGGTTGTACCTGCTCGGAATCTCACGCCAGAACCTCGGAACCGCCATCAGTCCCCCCTCCTGAATATGTGCACAACCGCGGTTCCGCCGGATCCGCCGACGTTGTGCGTCAGACCGACCGTCGCCCCGTTCACCTGCCTCTTACCCGCCTCTCCCCTCAGCTGCTGGACAACCTCTATTGCCTGCGCTATCCCGGTTGCCCCAACCGGATGGCCCTTTCCCTTCAGCCCCCCGCTCGTGTTGATCGGTATCGATCCCCCTATCTGCGTGGCTCCTTCCCTCGTGAGCTTCCCCCCCTCCCCCCTCCTGCAGAATCCCAGGTCCTCTATCGCCATTATCTCGGCTATCGTGAAGCAGTCGTGGACCTCCGCCAGGTTCACGTCCTTGGGCTCAATCCCGGCCATCCTGTAGGCTATCCTCGCGGCCTCAACCGTTGCCTTCAGGGTTGTGAGCGAGGACCTGCTGTGAAGCGAGATGGTGTCGCTCGCCTGCCCGCTTCCCTCTATGATTACAGGCGTGTCGGTGTACTTCCTCGCCTCCTCAGCTGGAGCAAGCACAACGCATGCCGCGCCATCCGTAACCGGGGAGCAATCAAGCAGCTTTAGGGGAAGGGCAACCGGCGGGGACCTCAGCACGGCTTCAACGGTCACCTCGGTGTGATACTGGGCGCAGGGATTCAGGCAGGCGTTGTGGTGGTTTTTGACCGCAACCATCGCCATTTCCTCCTCGGTTGTTCCGAACTCGTACATGTGCCTCCTCGCCATCAGCGCATAGAGCCCGGGGAAGGTGGCTCCAGCATAAACCTCCCATTCCTGGTCCGCGGCGGTTGCGAGCGCCCCGGTCGCCTGCTCGGAAAGCACGTCTGTCATCTTCTCTATCCCGGCGGCGACAACAAAGTCATGGATGCCGGATGCCACGGAGATGAAGGCCTGCCTCAGCGCAAGGCCCCCTGATGCGCATGCTCCTTCCACCCTGGTTGAGGGCAGCGGCACGAGGCCAGCATGATCGGCTATCAGCGAGGCTATGTGCTCCTGCTTGATGAACTGCCCGCCGGACATGTTTCCCACATACAGGGCATCTATGTGGGCCCCGTCTATTCCCGCGTCCTCCAGTGCCCGGACACCTGCTTCAAGCATCATCTGACGGAATGAGACATCCCACAGCTCTCCGAACTTGGTCTGCCCCACCCCTATGACGGCCACCTTTCTCATCTACCTCACCAGAATTTTTCTGTACTTTGCATATGTGGAGTAGTCAACGTATTTCTTCCTCTCGATGTAATCGAGAACTCTGGGCGCAAGGTTGCGTTTCGATTCCACAGCATCCCCCACGATCAGGCTGAAGGCATCGCTCCCGGCTCCTGACCCGAAAGAGGTCAGCAGTATCCTGTCCCCAGGCTTTGCCTGGTCAAGCACCGCAGCGAGCCCTATGAGGGAAGCTCCCGAGTAGGTGTTCCCGATCTTCGGCGTGATGAGGCCTGGCAGCACCTGTTCCTTCGTGAACCCGAGCTCCTCAGCCACGGCAAGCGGAAACTTACCGTTCGGCTGGTGGAATACGGCATAGGTGAACTCCCGTGGTGTGGCCCTGAGCCTTCGCATGAGCTCCTGGGCAGCAGAAACAACGTGCTTGAAATAGGCCGGCTTGCCTGTGAACCTTCCACCGTGGCGGGGGTACGGTCTCATCTCCCTTCTCCAGAAGTCAGGGGTATCTGTTGTGTATGAGCACGTTTCCTCAACGAGGGCGATCAGGCCACCGTTTCCCTCCTTCCCTATTATCACCGCTGCCCCGCCCGCGGCAGCCGTGTACTCGAGGGGGTCCCCGGGTGCCCCCTGTGCCGTGTCAGCACCTATTGCCATCCCGTACTTTATCACCCCCGCCTCGACCAGTCCCATGCAGCTCTGCATTCCGGCAGTGCCGGCCTTGCACGCGAATTCCATATCTGCGGCCGTGAGATTTGGGGTGGCCCGGATAGCCTCCGCAACTATTGTGGCGGTTGGCTTGACCGCGTATGGCGGTGACTCGGATCCCACATATACCGCCCCTATCTCCTGCGGGTTTATGCCTGATCTCCTCACCGCGTTGCGCGCAGCCTCCACAGCAATGGTGGCTGTGTCCTCGTCAGGTCCCGGAAGGGACTTCTCCTCGACCATCAGGCTCCTCTTGATGAGCTCAGGGTCGTCTCCCCATACCCTCGCTATCTCATCGACCTTTATCCTGTAGCGGGGAATGTACGCACCATAGCCGACTATGCCAACCCTCAAGTTTCACCCTCTCCGAGCCGGTTTTCGTCTTGAATAGGCTTGCCGAAAACCGGTAAAAACCTTTCGATTGCCGAAAACATTATCGTCAAAAGACGTTATTTCTGGCACCTTCTCAGAGCATCAAGCAGCTCCTCCGGGGATTTGAGGCGGGAGATGACAAGGGGAACCTTCAGCATCTCCGCTATTTTGACGCCCAGGGGGTCAGGGGAGGTGACCTCCCCGTGAAGGACAACCATCCCCGGAGTTATCCCCATAACCTTGATGGCCACCATGGGAGATCTGCCGGTCGTAACGCCTGTGAAAGCGAGAACCCTCTCGGTTGTGAGCCCGTAAAGGCGTTTGAAGTCATCAACTGAAAGCTCGAGCACGGCCCTGTGGCTGTCTATCACGGTATACCCGAACAGCTTTCTCTCGAGCAGGTCACGATTTGCTGCCACATCCCCGCTGATCGCCCTGCATATGGTCCTGCCGTCAACGGGCTCGGTGAACTCCCTTATCTCCAGCACAACATCTGCCGGGAGCTGGGATCCGAATATCTGGGACAGGCTCCTGACCAGATTTCCCCCCTTTTCCTCGTCTGCCAGTATCATCGTCTCAACGATCTTTTTCACCATGGATGCGCCGGGGGATTTCCTCCTGTTTGCCTCGTAGTCGCTCAGAACCGATGGCGAAACACCTATCTTCTCGGCAAGGGTGGTCTGCGTCAGCCCGAACCTCTCCCTCCAGCGCCTGAGCGCTCCGCCGTGGTCACCGGAGACCACTATGTCCCCGGCGATCCACCTCGCTATTCTCTCCCTTGCGTTTTCCATGCCCGCATCACTGCTTCCTGAGGGGTCCAGCCAGCTTGAACAGGTCAGCCTTTGTCACTATGCCAGCGGCCCTTCCGTGCGATACCACCAGAACCGCCGGCTCGTGCTCCAGAAGCCTGTAGGCCGTCTCCACATCTGCATCCTCCCCAACGGTCGGCAGCGGCCCCTCCATGATCTCGCCCACTGTTTTATCCATGAGCTTCTGCAGGTCATCAACGGATGCCATGTTCTTCACCAGAGTTCCATCCGTGATAGAGCCCACCTGGATTCCCCCCTCCAGGACAGGGAGCTGCGACACGTCGTGGGTTCTCATCAGCTGAACGGCCTGCGCGACCTTCTCCGAGGGCCTAACGTATATGAGCGGGGATGACATGATCTCCCTTATCGACGCGCGCTGGGCCTTTGGCATGGCATCCTCCAGGGCCTTGGATATCCTCTCTATGGTGGAAAGCCTCGGGTCTGCCTCCCCCGCCTCTATCTTGGCTATGTAAGCCTGCGTGACCCCGGCCCTCCTAGCAAGCTCGGCCTGGGTCAGCCTGAGCCTGGTCCTTATGGTTTTGATCTCGGATGGCTTGAAAATCAAGACTATTCCCTTTAGTTATATCGCCATCAAAACATATAAATACCGCCGGAGGTTGAAGGTGTGGAGGCGTGGGCTTGAGGAACATACTGGTTGAGGAGTTCAGGCAGCTCCCGCTTGAGGAGCAGCGTTTCGAGATAGTGGAGAGGAAGGGACTGGGTCACCCGGACTCCATATGCGACGCGATTCTTGACAGGGTTTCCGTTGAACTCAGCGTTGAGTACATCAGGCGCTTCGGGGAGATAATGCATCACAACGCCGACAAATCCCTCCTGGTGGCGGGGGAGGTTGAAACCAGGTTCGGAGGCGGAAGGGTCATCCAGCCGATGCTCCTGATATTCGGCGACAGGGCCACGGTCAGGGTGGGCGATGAGACGGTCCCTGTTGAGGAGATAGCGATAGGGGCGGCGAAGAAATGGATAAGGGAAAACCTCAGGTTCGTGGATCCGGATGAGCACGTGAGGTATCAGGTGGAGCTGAAGCCAGGTTCAGCCGCCCTCACGGACATATTCAGGAGGGGGGGAAGGGTCCTAAGCGCCAACGATACGTCTGCGGCCGTGGGTTACGCCCCCATGACCCCAACTGAGCGCATTGTGCTTGCCACGGAGAGATTCCTCAACTCGAGGGAGTTCAAGCGCGAGTTCCCGGCTGTCGGCGAGGACATAAAGGTTATGGGCTTCAGGAGGAACAGCGACCTCTCCCTCACGGTCGGAGCGGCCTTCGTTGACAGGTTCGTGAACGATGAGAGCCATTACTTCAGGCTCAAGGAGGAAATAATGGAGAGGCTGAGGGAGTTCCTGGCCGAAAACTGCCCGTTCAACGTTTCCCTGAAGCTCAACACCCTGGATGTGAGGGGAAGGGGGGTGGACGGGGTCTACCTCACGGTTCTCGGGACGAGCGCTGACGGGGCGGATTCTGGTCAGGTTGGAAGGGGAAACAGGCCGAACGGAGTCATCCCCCTCAACAGGCACGTTGGGTCAGAGGCCGCGGCAGGAAAGAACCCGGTCAGCCACGTTGGCAAGATATACAACATACTAACACACAAGATCGCGAACGAGATATACACAAGGGTGCCGCACCTGAGGGAGGTCTACGTCTGGCTCGTGAGCGAGATCGGCAAACCGATAGACCAGCCGGCGATAGCCGCAGCAAGGGTGATCCCGGAGGAAGGAGTCTCCCTCAGGGACGTTGAGGAGGAAATAAGGGAGACATTCAACAGCGAGCTCGACCGGATGGACAGGTTCTGCAACGAGCTGGCGCAGGGCAAGTACCTGGTGTGCTAAAACTTTTGTTCCTTAGTCCCATTTTTCTGTTGGTGATTTGAATATTCGAGGTACGCGAGAGGTGCGGACTGGGCAGGAGGGGCATCCTCAGGCTGAGGCACGGGAAGGTTGAGACCCCAGCGCTGATGCCTGTGATAAACCCGCTGGACGTCGTCGTGTCCCCCGCGGAGATGGTGAAAATCGGTGCCAGCCTCCTGATGACAAACGCGTATATAATAATGAGGCACTTCGGGGAGAGCGCGGTGGAGAGGGGGGTTCACGGGATACTGGGACACGAAGGTCCGGTGATGTGCGACAGCGGCGGCTTCCAGATCCTGAGGTACGGAGAGATCGATGTGTCTGACGAGGAGATGGTGAGGTATCAGGAGAGCATAGCCCCCGACATAGCAACGATCCTTGATGTGCCGACCGGGATAGATGTGAGCAGGGAAAGGGCGGAGTGGACCGTGCGCGAGACACTCAGGCGCGCCAGAAGGGCCGTCGCGATCAGATCGAATCCAGACGTGCTCTGGTGCGGACCCGTTCAGGGAGGGCTCTTCACGGATCTTGTCGTGGAGTCAGCGAGGGAGATCGGGAAAATGGAGTACCACGTTCACGCTGTTGGTAGCCCGGTTGAGCTGATGGAGGGATACAGGTTTGCCGAGCTCGTGGATCTCGTCATGGCAGCAAAGCTCAACCTTCCCCCGGACAGGCCGGTTCACCTTTTCGGGGCAGGCCACCCCATGATGCTCTCCCTCGCCGTTCTCATGGGATGTGACCTGTTCGATTCCGCAGCCTACGCGCTTTACGCAAGGGATGGGAGGTACATGACCGTTGACGGGACGTACATGCTCGATGACCTCAGGGAGCTTCCCTGCGCCTGCCCTGTGTGCTCCTCCACATCGCCGGAGGAGCTGCGGTCCTCACCCAGCGCGGAAAGGACCAGGCTCCTCGCCCTTCACAACCTCCACGTCACATTTGCGGAGCTGAGGGCTATCAGGCAGGCGATCTCGGAGGGATCGCTGTGGGAGCTCGTGCAGAGAAGGTGTGCGGCGCATCCCAGGCTGCTGGGCGGACTCAGGAGGCTGATGGGGCACTCGGTGGCGATTGAGGAATTCGATCCGGTGAGCAAGAGGTCAGCATTTTTCTACCTGGGCGAGGAGTCGGCGCGGAGGCCGGAGGTGACGAGGCACTCCCGCCTCTTCAGGGAGAGGTATGAGCCGGAGCCCAGAAGGACCCTCCTGCTCCTGCCGTGCTTCGAGTTTGAAAGGGTTAGTCCTCTTGACCCGGAGAACACACACCTGGTGAGGGTCATGCCGGTTTTCGGTGCGGTTCCTGAGGAGCTGGAGGAGATATACCCGCTGTCCCAGTTTCAGGTGCCGGACCAGCCTGATGATCAGGCGCTTCGAACTGCGGCCGAATCGCTGCGGGATTACCTCACCAGATTCGGGGACAGATACGATGAGATAGTTCTGCTCAACGACGATAGGTGGGGGGATCTTCTTCTCCGTGCGTGCGCTCCGGTGGAAAAAAAGCTGAGGGTACGCGAGGGGGGAGAAAATTTTTTCAGGAAAAACATAAATAAATGAAACGTTTACACTTTAGCCGGGTTTGGAGGCTGGAGCATGGATGGCGTTGATCAGAGAATACTGAAGATGCTGTTTCAGGATTCAAGGACGTCACTCGCTACCATGGCAAAGGAGGTCGGGCTGAGCATCTCGGGGGTGAGGAGGAGGATAATGGAGCTCAGGAAGAGCGGATTGATAAGGGGATACTCCATCGATGTTGATCCAAAGAAATATGGTTACTCCGTGCTTGCTTTTGTCACGGTGGACATTGACTCCAGGGGCCTAGACGAGCTTGTCAGGGGGCTCGCAAAGCGCCACGAGGTCTGTGAGATACACAGGATAACCGGAGATCACTCCCTGCTTCTGAAGATAAGGGCCAGGGACATGGACGATCTCAACAGGTTCATAGAGGATCGCGTGAGGGGCTCGGTTTCCGTGAGGGGCGTGAGAACAGTTCTTGCCATGGACACGATGAAGGAGACAGTGATTAACCTCTAGGTGCGCCCATGAGGGAGGACCAAGCTAAAATAGTGTGGGCCTGTTTTGAGGAAGCCCTGCCGTATCTGACGAGCCCGTGCAGCATCAGGGAGATCTTGGAGGAGCTGGTTAAAGGAGCTGAGGGCGTGGAAAAGCTGCTCGTGGCGCTGGATGAGAGAATAAACCGGGCCGGGGAGCAAACGCTGAGGACGGATCTCACAATCCTGAGGGACAGAATCGTTGAGGGCGGCCGGTGAGCTCCGCGCACGGCATCCAGGCGCACGTCAATCCATTTTATTATCGACGCGCATAGTAGCTCTCAGTATGACTCTCCATCCAGAGGTCGTCCGTATCGCCGAGGACATAAAGAGGATGAGGATAAGGGGCGCCGGCAGGATAGCCAGAGCAGCGGCAACCGCGTTGAAAATTGCTGCAAGGAGTTCCAAGGCTGAGAAGCCGTCCGACTTCAGGGCAGAGATCGATGAGGCGTCCAGAGTGCTTCTTTCAACGCGTCCCACCGCGGTTTCACTGCCCAATGCGATAAGGTTTGTTTCCCTTCCGGTTGAGGTGATGGGAAAGGCCTCGGTTGAGGAGCTGAGGAGGGCCGTGGTCAGCAGGGCGGATGAATTTGTGAAAAGCTCCCTGAGAGCGGTCGAGAGGATTGGCGAGATAGGCGCAACGATGGTCAGGAGTGGGGAGAAATTGCTTACCCACTGCAACAGCGAATGTGCCCTCTCGGTGATAAAGAGGGCGCATTCCGGCGGAAAGCAGGTCCACGTGTTTGTGACCGAATCCAGGCCAAGAAGGCAGGGACTGATCACCTTCAGGGAGCTCCTGTCGTGCGGAATTCCCTGCACGCTCATTGTGGATTCGGCTGTCAGGTATTTCATGCGGGAGATTGACAGGGTGATTGTGGGAGCCGATGCAATACTCATGAACGGTGCGGTCGTGAACAAGATCGGGACCTCGCAGATAGCGCTTGCCGCCCATGAGGCTGGAGTGCCCTTCATGGTTGCTGCAGAGACATACAAGCTTCACCCCGGGGCATTCGGGGAGGACGACGTGGTGATAGAGGAAAGGGATTCCTCAGAGGTAGTTGACCCGGACAGGTTCCCGGGAGGAAACATAAGGAATCCCGCGTTTGACGTCACGCCTCCCAGATACATAAAGGCAATAATCACAGAACGCGGGGTGATCCCACCATCCGGGGCGAGGGGCCTTGCGCGCGACGTGTTCTCATGGAAAATCGCCAGGAAAAAGGTGGAAAGGACGACAGTGGAAGACTCGGAAGGCGCCTGATCAGCTGATGCACGATATGAGCTGCATTCTCGTGTCCCTGAGCTTTTGCGCGATGAGCTCAGCCACCCTCTTCATCACGAGGTAGCCGCACGTGCAGTTTTCCTTGAAGAGATTCTCCAGGTCCTCTGCCGCGATGCTCACGACCTTCACCCTGTCGATGCATCTTGCGTTTGTTGTGAACTTTTTCGTCCTCAGGAGAGCAGGGTATCCGAAGAACCTCCACTTGGTCATGGTGTAAACCTGGATCGTCTTTTCCGGGCCCACCGGCATCTCCACGGAAACCCTCCCTTCTAGGACCACGTATATCTTCTTCGCATCATCGCCCTCCTTGAATATGTAATCCCCTGGCTCGAACTCCTCAATCCTTGCGAGTTTCGCTATCCTTTTCAGTTCCTCCTTCCCCACGAATTCAAAGATGTCCATCTTCTTCAGCATCTCAGGCGTCACGGTTTCCTCCATGTTCGCTCATCCCTCCTGCCACCGACTTTTGATTTATCCCCAGCATGGTTAAAATCCTTTCCGAGGCCACCGCGATGGAGTTCCTCACGGCAGTGGTCAGCCCCTCCCCGGGCTTCACCTCGGCCGGCTGTATCCCCACAACCGTGACGTTTGTGAAGCTGTACCCGATCCTCTTGGCCACCTGAAGCACGTCGATCAGGCTGACCTCGTGTGCCGAGAACTTTCTGCCGCTCTTCTGCTCTATCAGTTTCTCCGCATCGAAAACCGCAACGTGTCCTGGCTCCTTTCCCATGTCCACGGCGTCAACTATTATCACCCTCCTGTGGCCCTCTATCTCGTCCAGGATGTCGAATCCCAGGGTTGCGCCCTCCAGGAGCCTGACACTTCCGTCAACACCCAGGGACCTGAGATGCCTCACCAGGTGTACCCCAACCCCGTCGTCGCCCATCAGCAGGTTCCCCAGGCCCACCACGAGATCTCCCCTACTCAACGAACTTCACCTCCAGCAGGTGGGTGGAGCACGAGATGCAGGGATCGTACGCCCTCACGAGCATCTCCAGCATCAGCCTTATCTCCTCCTTCGGCCTGTCGAGTATCTGCGGAACGAGCTCTCTCATGTCCGCCTCTATGTTCGCGAGGTTCTGTGCGGTGGGTATGACGCAGTTCGCGGACTCTATCAGACCGTTATTGCCTATTCTGTACTCATGGATCAGCAGCCCCCTGGGAGCCTCCGTGACGCCAACCCCCCAGCACCTGCTTACCTTTTCCAGGGTCGCTGACCAGCCCGCTATCGGAGGCCTCTCAGCCCGCTCGTCCTTTATGCCCGCGGCGAGCAGGTCCTCGATCAGCGTCGACATCCACTCGAGGCAGTGAACGATCTCAACGACCTGGGCGAGGGTTATCTTGAACGGGTTGTGGACGGGAACCCTCAGCCCCAGCCTTTCCGCGGCCTCCCTGGCGCCCGGCGTGAGCTGGTGGAAGTTGTTGTTGAGCCTTGCTAGGGCGCCGACCATGTAGGGCCTGTGCGGCCCGAGTGCATGCTTGGCGGTGGAGTGATCGACCACGCGCTCCGAGATCTTCATTCTGTAATCCCTGTGCTTGTACTCGCCGGTTTCGGAGGAGCGGATTATCCCCTCGTAGAGCGCGTACTCGTTTCTGCTGGTCAGCGAAGTGTAGTCGGTTTTCCTCTCGAAGTCCGGGAACTTGAGTGATGAGAAGAAATCCAGCATCCTCGGCACGTCGTTCATCGCATCCTTCACCTTTTTGAGGAGAGACTTCAGCTGTTCCTCGGTCACCAGGTTCGTGAATCCGTTAACAGCTATTGAGATCGGGTGCGTGTGGCGTCCGGCTATCGTGTCGCACACATCGTGTGCCAGCTTCTTCAGCCTTATCGCGGTCTTAACGATGTCGGGGTTCGTGGAGGCCATGGGTATCACGGACGGTAGATTGAGAAAGTCCGGGGCGGCAAGCATGAACGCGTGGAGGGCGTGGGAGTCCAAGTGCTCCGCCGCTGCCAGTATCCTCCTGAGGGTTTCGGTCTGCTGGCTCGGCTTTATCCCCAGCGCATCCTCGAGGGCCCTCACGGAGGCGTGCGAGTGGGACACCGCGCATATCCCGCATATTCTGCTGGCGATGTGAATTGCCTCGGGGAAGCGCCTTCCGGACAGCATCGCCTCGAAGAACCTGGGCGACTCCACTATCTCAAGCTTTAGCTCCTTCAGCTCCCCGTTCTTCACATCCACGACTATGTTCCCGTGTCCCTCGACCCGCGTCACGTGGTGAACGTTTATCTCAACGTCCTTTCCGTTCATCACCTCACCCCCATAAGTCCGTTAAACATCCTGTAAAACCTCATGCGGTCCTCCGGGGAAACTCCGTGCTCCTCCAGCACCTCCTCAAAGGCCTTTATGTTGGGATCGGACACCAGCCCCCTGCATCCCTCACACGCGTTCCCCACGGAGGGACAGATAGCGCCGCATCCAGCCCTGGTTATCGGCCCCATGCAGATGATCTTGTTCTGTCTGTGGTAGAGGCACACGTTTCCCCTCATCTTGCACTCAACGCAGACCGGATGATCTGGGATGTAGGGCCTCACCCCGCTTGCTATCGCCGGTATGACCCTGAGGAGCTCCTCCTTGTCTATCGGACAGCCGGGTATGAAGTACTCCACCTTTATAACGGCGTCTATCGGCTGGGCAAGTATTGTGTCGAATACCCATGCCTTTTCGCCGTAAACCCTCTTTTTCACCTCTGCCTGGTTGTGAAAGTTCCTTATCGCGTTGACGCCCGCGGTGTGCGCGCATGCCCCTAGTGCGACGCAGACCTTAGCATTTTTCCGTATCTCCTTCAGCCTGTCGATGTCGGCCGGCTTTGCAACGGAGCCCTCTATGAAGGCTATGTCGTAGTCGTGCCCGATCTGGCTCGACGCCTCCCTGAAGTTTACTATGTCGACGGAGCTCACTAGGTCAAGCAGCCTCTCGCCTGTGGAGAGCACGGTGAGCTGGCAGCCTTCGCATGAGGTGAAATCGAAGAACCCGACCTTGGGCTTCATCATATCGCCTCCGGGACATCTTTTATCTCGTCGTACCTGAACACCGGCCCGTCCTGGCAGACGTAGAGGTGGTTCATCTGGCAGTGGCCGCACTTTCCGAGGCCGCACTTCATCTTTCTCTCCAGGGAAACCCATATGTTCTCGTCCGGCATTCCCCTTTCCTTCAGGGACTTTATCACGAACCTGTACATCACCGGCGGTCCCACTATCACGACCCTTGTCCTCCTTGGATTGAACTCAACCTGAGGTATAAGCGTCGTTATCACTCCCACGTTTCCCTTCCAGCTCTCGTCGCCGACGTCAACGGTCACCAGGTACCTCAGGTCCTTTCTCTCCTCCCACATCCTCAGCTCGTTTTTGAAGAGGAGCTCCTGCGGCCTCCTGGCGCCGTAGAGTATGAAGACCTCTCCAAACTGCTTTCTGGAGTTCAGCACGGACCATATCAGTGACCTCAGCGGCGCCAGACCGAGCCCTCCAGCGATGAACAGGATGTCCTTTCCCCTGAAGTCCTTCAGCTCAAACCCGCGCCCGAATGGTCCCCTTATCCCGATCAGGTCTCCCGGTTTTTTCCTGTGCAGGGCGTTTGTCACGTTTCCAATCGCCCTGACGCAAAGCTCGAAGCGTGGCTCCCCAGTTGGAGGAGATGATATGGATATCGGTGCCTCCCCCACGCCGAAGACAGATACCTCAACGAACTGTCCCGGCAAGTGATCAAACCTGTCCCTTGAAAGCTCTATCTTGAACAGCTTTTCGGTGCCCGTGAGCTCCTCTATTCCGGTTATTCGTGCGATCTCTGGCTCGTATGCCGTCATCTCTTTGACACCTCGTATATCTCGTTCTCTATCTCAATGGGGCTCACTATCTTGGTGAGGCACGCGATGCCGCACCTCCCGCACCCGGTGCAGAACGGTTTCCCCCACTTCTCGAAGAGGTACAGGTCCTTGCGGCTGGTCCTGTGCCTGAGCCTCGCGCCCCTCTCCTCCCTGAAGATCTCCCCTGATGCAACCCTTGTGAAGTCGGTCAGCATGCAGCCGTCCCATGCTCTGAGTCTCTCGCCCCTTCTCAGATCGAGGTCAAGGCAGTCCCTGACATCAAAGCAGTAGCAGGTCGGGCAGACCATGTTGCACGACCCGCAGCTCAGGCATTTTTCTCCCCTCTTTCCCCACACCTCGCTGTTGTAGTTCTCCCGCAGTAGCCTCGGGAGATCCCTGAGCGAGGGCTTCAGTTTTTTCTGTGACCTGTTGAAGAGCCTGTCCCTCTTCTCCCTGATTTTTTTCAGTTTTTTCTTATCGTCCCCGCTTGGCTTTGACGCGATCTTGGACAGGAGTTCCTCCCCTCTCTTTGTGCCTACCTCCGCATAGAATCTGTCCCCGATGTCGGTCAGAAAGATATCGTAACCGCCCCACGGGGTGAGCGAGTCCTTTCTTAGGCAGAAGGACTCGTCGGAGCATGGCTCGAGACAATCCGCCCCTATTATGATTAGATTTTTTCTCCTGCTCATGTAATACTCGTCAACGTTTTTCTCGGAGAACACCATGTCCAGGAGGAAGATGGCGTTGATGTCACAGGGATGAACACCAAGGAGCACCGCAGGTTTTGAGTCAAGCGTAGAAGAGACGTTGATCCCGCCGTTCATCTCATATCTGATCAGGGTCTCTGATTGGGGGAATATTATGAACTTTGGGGGAATTACGGTCTGGGGTTTTCCCCACAGTACCTCACCGACTGAATTTATTCTTCTGAAGTTGGCCTGGTCCTCATACCTCACCGGAGCAAAAACCTCGGTTCCGGACTCGATGATGTTGGCAACCGCGTCAAAAAATGCTGGCCTGCCCACCACAAGGGTTTTCTTCCCGAACATTGTGACCGTCCTCGGAACTTCTATGGTTTTTATCGTTCTGAATATATACCTTGCCGTTTACATGAAGGGAGCAGCGGCTGGCCGCGCATGCCCTCAGCGCCTGATAAAAATAAATCGGGGAGGCTATGAAATTCTATAAACGAGGTCTCCCTCACGCACGCGTTCCCTGACCTTCAACCCTATGGAGTCACCCGGATTTGCCCTCTGCACGTTCTTGTGCTCAATCTGCATCGAATCCACGGTCTGCTGAAAGTTGGTGGTCACCCCCTCGATTGATATCCTGTCCCCCACCGAGAGGGCATCGCTGAGTTCAACAACGGCCACGCCTATCTTTGTGAAGTAATGCGTCACCCTCCCCACGAGTTTCTTCTCAGGAGGCTTTTCCATTCCACGCACCGAATAATGCTCAGCTTTCCTAATTAAATGCGTTCCGAGGGCCTATTTCTGGCTCCCGGTCCAGCGCCGGCGGGCCAGGACAATGATTCCCCATACCCCGAGGACGGGGATGAGCATGGCGGCACCAAGGAGGGCGCCGCTGGTGATCATCCCGTCCGTGGTTATCTCCAGGAATTCACCCCCCTCGTATCCAAGGAGGTGGTCCACGAATATCATGGATGTTGCGCCCCACAGCATGAGGGCCAGGAGGTCGAGCCTGTAGCCCTGCCTTATCCCTGCGGACGCGAATGCCCAGATGAGGGTGACAATCGCGGCAGCCCCCAGCGTCGTTATCAGCCACATCCCTAGGCTCTCCCCCTCACCGCACCGGTCCTGGAGCCCAGTCCCCTTGAGGCGTATTCTGTCATGCCCGTCATCCTTCTGCTGATCACGACCATCGCTGACCATATTCCAACGTTGACGACCGCCATCGGAACCCCGATCGTCAGCATCTCCGGCAGAATCTCTGAAAGACCGGCTGTCAGAAACGGCGGATAGGGCACAACCTCACCGTGGGCAATGTGCTCTATCGCAAGCATGAGCGCGCCGCCCCAGAGAAGAGCGTTCAGCCACTCCGCATGAAGGCTCTTCGGAATCTTTCTGTGGAGAAGCAGGGTTACTATCCCGAGCGCCATCGGGACCAGAAAGCACGCCATTTCGTCACCGAGATGGGTAATATTTTCTTGTATATAAATATTACGAAAAGTCAGGGGCAGCGATTTAGCAGCAAAACTCAAAATTTTTATGCAGTCCGGCTAACTGATTTGAGGTGTGACAATGAGAAAGACGCCGTACTTCAAGGAAAAATTGAGGACGATTGAGGTTGGTCCGAAGAGCATCTCCCAGCTTCTCTCCGAGATGGCGGAGACCGGATTCCAGGGCAGAAAGCTGGGAGAGGCGGCGCAGGTGTGGGAGGAGATGCTGCGCCAGAGGGATCTGATGATAATAATGGGATATGCGGGATCGATGAGCACGACCGGAATGTGGAAGATAATATGCTGGCTCATCGAGAACAGGTACATAGATGTGCTGGTCTCCACGGGCGCGAACATATCCGAGGACATACTGGAGGCAATGGGAGGAACCTACTGGAAGGGGTCGCACCTCGTTGACGATGCGGATCTCCTCAGACACAAGATAGACAGGTTCTACGATGTCTACGCCGATGAGCTTGAGTACCGGAGGATGGAGGGGCTGATCAAGGAGTTCATGCTGACGCTGGAGGACAGGCCGTACTCATCCCGCGAGTTTCTCTACAGGTTTGGCAAGTGGCTCTCGCGGAAGGGCATAAGGAGCATAATTTCGGTTGCAGCCGAGAAGAGGGTTCCGGTGTTCTGCCCCGGTCTCGTTGACAGCGGCTACGGCATTGCGGCGATCGAGGCCGAGGCGGAGGGAAAGATAGTGAGGGTTGACCAGATGGAGGATTTCAGGGAGTTCCTGAAACTTGGGGAGAAGAGTGGGAAGACGGGAGTCGTGTACATAGGAGGGGGGGTACCGAAGGACTTTGCCCAGCTGCTCACAGTTGCCCTTGACCTGAAGAGGGGCGGGGAGGTTCCATATCCGCACGATTACGCAATACAGATCACCACGGATTCTCCCCAGTGGGGAGGGCTCAGCGGCTGCACCTTCCAGGAGGCCGTCAGCTGGGGTAAGATATCCGCGAGCGGAAAGAACGTCGTCTGCTACTGCGATGCAACGATAGCCCTTCCCCTGATATCTCACTACCTCTTCGAGAGGGCGAAGGGCAGGAAGTCCTACCCTGACTTCTCATGGCTTTTTGGGGAATGAATCCGTGAAGGGCATGAGGACGAGGAGGAAAGGTCTGCTCGGTCCCCCCGTCAGGGATATCTCAATCAGGGAAGGAATGGGGCTTGGAGAGCTAACGGAGGAGATGGGCAGGTCGGGCGGCTTTGTTGCGAGAAAGGTCGGCGAGGCGGCCGACCTGCTTGAGGCAATGGAGAGGGACGGGAGGTGTCTAAAGTTCCTCTCCTTCCCCGCATGCATAGTCGCCACGGGCTGCAGGGGAGCGATCAGAACCATGGTGGAAAGAAAAATGGTTGACGTGATCGTGACAACCTGCGGCACGCTTGACCACGATCTGGCAAGGTCGTGGAGAAGCTATTACCACGGGAGCTTCGATGCGGACGATGCGAAGCTTCACAGGGCCGGCATTCACAGGATAGGGAACGTCTTCGTGCCGGTCGAGAACTACGGGCTTATACTCGAGGAGAGGATACAGCCAATACTGACCGAGCTCTGGGAGGGCGGCAGGCGCAGCATGTCGGTGAGGGAGCTGGCGTGGGAGCTTGGAAGGAGGGCAGGCGGGGACTCGATCCTCTGGTGGGCGTGGAAGAAAAAGGTGCCGGTATACGTGCCCGGGATATTTGACGGGGCTGTCGGATCCCAGCTCTGGCTTTTCTGGCAGAACCACAGGGATTTCAGGCTGAAGGAGTTCGAGGACCAGCAGGAACTCGCCGACCTTGTTTTTAATGCGAAGAGGTCGGGCGCGCTGATGGTGGGCGGAGGGATAAGCAAGCACCACGTGTTGTGGTGGAACCAGTTCAGGGGTGGACTCGACTATGCGGTTTACATCACGACCGCCCCCGAGTGGGACGGAAGCCTGAGCGGCGCCAGGACCAGGGAGGCCATTTCATGGGGGAAGGTTAGGGAGAGGGCGAGGCACATAACGATAGAGGGTGACGCCACGGTTCTTTTGCCGCTGCTTGTTGGTGCGCTGCTCGAAAGGCTGTGACGCCCGGTTTTTTAGACTCATGAGCAGTTCTGGAAGTGATGGCATGCATGAGTGGGCGCTTGCCAGGGCGGTCCTCCTGAGCGTACTCAGGGCGGCGGGCGATGCGGGTGCGTCAAGGCTGAAAAGCGTGGAGGTCGCGGTTGGGGAGCTCCAGGATCTCGACGAGGAGGCGATGCGTCTCGCGCTCGATGAGCTTTCAAGGAACACCCCGGCGGAGGGCGCAAGCTGGGAGTTTCGCAGGATCGGAGCCAGATTTAGGTGTAGGGCATGCGGGGCGGAGTGGGGCATGGGGCGTGCGAAAAAGTTGCTCGGTTCTGACGAAGCCGAAGCCGTTCATTTTCTTCCGGAGGCCGTGCATGCGTTCATAAGGTGTTCCGCATGTGGTAGTCCTGATTTCGAGATTTTGGAGGGGAGAGGAGTATGGGTGGAGAGGATAAAAGCCTTGAGATGAGAGTCGACCCACGTCCCGGATCCATAGATGAATCTCTTGGGGGCATCGGGCGGATAATAGCCGTTGTTAGCGGAAAGGGAGGGGTTGGAAAGAGCGTTATTTCCGCGGTCATGGCGCTTCAGCTTGTCAGGTCCGGAAAAAGGGTTGGAATGCTCGATCTCGACTTCCACTCACCGTGCCTTCACATCATACTGGGAGCAGGCGGTGAGAGGCCCGTTGAGGACAGGGGGCTCATCCCTCCGGTCATCCGCGGTGTGAGGCTTATGTCGGTTGTATACTTCACGGGGGAGAGGGCCCTACCGCTCAAGGGGAGGGAGATCTCAGATGCATTGGTCGAGATAATGACCGTGACGAGGTGGGGTGATCTTGATTTTTTGATAATAGATGCCCCGCCGGGAATGGGTGATGAGCTGCTTGACCTTGTCAGGCTAATAAGGAGGGCGGAGTTCCTTATAGTTACCACCCCCTCTCCCCTGGCCATGAGCGCGGTTCCTAAGATTAGGAGCGTTCTGTCAGATGCCGGGGGCAGGATCCTTGGAGTTGTGCTCAACATGGACCGGACCGGAATCCACGAAGGCGCATATGCTGGCATCATTCCGTTCGATTCAGAGCTTGAGAGGTGCATCGGAGACCCGGAGAGGATGATGGAAACCATGTTTTCGGAGGCCCTGGATAAAATAGTAAAGAGTTTAACGGGCGCGTGAGAGTTCTATAAAGGGAAAACTTGCGCGAGAGAATAACAAGGATGAGCCTGACGCTGCCGGAGGGACTTCTCCGGGAGCTTGATTCATCGCTGAGAGATCAGGGTTACGCAAGCAGATCGGAAGCGATGAGGGATGCCCTGAGGGAGTTCCTCGCGGCATACAGATGGCGCAGAAAGCTCAGGGGCCAACAGCTCGGCGCCATACTCGTCCTTTACAGGCATGATGTAAGGGGGCTCGCCGATTCTCTCATAGACATCCAGCACGATTATCCCGAGGTGATAAAGTCAGTTCAGCATCTCCACCTGGATGCAGAGAAGTGTTTGGAGGCGATCATCGTGCGGGGGATGGGAAGCAGGGTGAGGAGGCTGTACGAGCGCCTGAGTTCCCTCAGGGGTGTCGAGGGGGCAAAGCTCGTGGTGATCTGATGGCGGAGGAGTTGCTCGAAAACCTGAACAGGCTTAAGCTGATCCCCAGAACTGGATGGCTGCTGTGCGGGATACCGCTGGGCGAGGTCGAGGATGTGGCACAGCACACGTTCGATGTGGTGGCTATGACCCTTGTGCTTTCAGAGGAGCTTTCCCTGGAGAATGTGGACCTTTCGCGTGCGCTCGCCATGGCCGTTGTTCACGACTGGCCTGAGGCCCTCATCGGGGACATTCCATACCCTGCCAAAAAGCATTTCAGAGGAGAATGGAAGGGCAGCGCCGAGGAAAGCGCGCTGAATGAGCTCGTGAGGGGACTGAGGTCTTCCAGAAAATACGTGGAGCTGTGGAGGGAGTACAGGGAGGGAAAAACGGTTGAGGCAAAGCTCGTTCACATGGCGGACTACCTCTCCATAATGGTTCAGGCCCTGAAGTACAGAGAGCGGGGGAACTCCTCGAAGGAGCTGGATGAGCTCTGGCGCGCCGTCCAGAAGGACATCGCTCCTTACCTTCATGAATTTCCCGGATCCGCCGAAATGGTGAGAAAGATGAACAGACGCTTTGGAACCAGGCGTGGCTGAGGGTTTTTCAGACGGTCGTATGGAGCAAAAAATGTCCCAGAAGATCAGAGAAAAATTTATATGGAGCGAATAAAACGCTATTTGAACTTTGAAGGGGAGAACATGTCCGCAACAAGATGGGTGGTTGAGGACCCGAAAGAGAAGGACGTCTTCTGGCCCTCAGAGGAGATGAAACGGAGGGCATGGGTCAGCGATCCATCGATATATGAGAAGGCTGCGAAGGATCCTGTAAAGTTCTGGGAGGAGAAGGCGGCCGAGGGGTTGGTCTGGTTCAGGAGATGGGAAAAACCATACGAGTGGAATCCACCGTACGCCAAGTGGTTTGTTGGAGGAAAAATAAACGCCTGCTACAACGCGGTCGACAGGCATGTAAAGTCCGGGAAGGGCTCCAAGAGGGCGTTGATATGGGTTCCAGAGCCCCCGGAGGAAAGCCCGCGGGTTCTCACCTACGATGATCTCTACCGTGAGGTGAACAGGTTTGCAAATGCCCTGAAGGCCCTGGGCGTGAGGAAGGGGGATCGCGTGGGAATATACATGCCGCTGATCCCTGAGACATACATAGCGATCCTGGCGTGCGCGAGGATAGGGGCACCGCACGGCGTGGTCTTCTCCGCCTTCAGCAGCGATTCCCTGAGGGTCAGGCTTGAGGACGCCGGGGCAAAGGTCCTCATAACCGCCGATGGGTACTACAGGCGTGGAAAGGTTGTTGACCTCAAGGCCAACGCCGATGAGGGAATCAAAGGCACGAGCGTTGAGAAGGTCGTGGTCGTCAGGCGCGCCGGCAATCCCGTGAAGATGGTGGCCGGGAGGGATTACTGGTGGCACGAGCTCATGGCAAAAGCGGAGCCATACTGCGAACCGGAGGTGATGGACGCGGAGGATATGCTTTTCCTGCTCTATACCTCCGGGTGCTGTCATGAGGACTCATTCATACAATTGGCCAACGGAGAAGTAAAAAAAATAAGCGAAATCGTTGAGAAAAATAATCACTGTGGCGTGATCAACACATCTCTGAATCCCTTCAGGCAGATGCCGGACGAGATAACCGCCACCCACCGCTATGAGTATCCCGGTTTGCTCTACGAGGTCAGAACAAGTTCGGCCGGCGGGATATTCACTCCAAACCACAGATTTTTCTCCATTGATGAGGAGGGAAACATAGTGGAAAAGGAAGCGAGAGAACTGAAAATCGGTGACCATCTGTTTGTGGTTCCTAAAATAAAGGTAAAGGGAGAAAAACAACGGTTGCCCCCGCTTCGCTTAGGTGAAATCACGAACAGCGGTGAATACAAACCCTCCAACGTACCAAGGATCCCAAGCTTTCTCACGGAAGAGTTTGCCCAGCTTCTTGGGTATCTCGTTGGAGATGGACATCTGGATGGGGGGTCCGTGATATTCACCGATCAGAATTTGGATACTTTGGAGTTTTACAGGAAGCTGATCGAAAAGGAGCTTTGCCTGACGTCAACCATCCAGAGAAGAGGCGGAAGGCAGAGATTATGCGTCAACAGTCCCCTGTTGGCGGAGTACCTTAGAACCAACTTCCCAGAGAGTACTCTCCGGAGCGGGTCTAGAGGCGTACCGTCCATCATCCAACGTGGCGAGGATGCCTGCGTGAAGGCTTTTCTGAGGGGATTGTTTGACGCCGAGGGAAGCGTGGGCAGGGCATTTGTGAAGCTCCCGAAGGCAAGCAAGGATTTAGCGCATGTTGTTCAGTTGTTGCTCAGGAGATTTGGTATACTCTCCGGTGTTCATGCCAGCGCTTCCAGGCATCGCGTCATCCAGGGAGGTGAGGTTAAAGAGACTGGAATTTTCAACCTGCAGATCTCGGACCGTGAATCGTTAAAGACCTTTGCGGAGGAAATCGGCTTTTCTGCGCCGAAGAAACGTGCAAAGTTGCTCCGGCTCCTACAAGATCTCTCCTCACAAAGGATCGTGGAGAAAAAGCGTTTCCCGATATCAAAACTTTTGAGGAGGGTTATCGAAACGATTCACATTCCCAGTCAAGACATAAAAAAGCTTGGATTGCATAGGTACATCTCCGGAAAGGAGGTAAGCGAATCTAAACTAAAAGAGATAACAGCATACCTAAGAGAGAAAATAGATGAGATTTCTAAGTTGGGGGACTCAAATCCAGAGGACCTCGAGAAGCTCGCCTTTTCTTTAAAAATCTCCCTGGCGGGGTTGAGCGGATATGGCAACATCTCGGGGAGCTACCTGCGGAAAATACGGAAAAACCGTGAAAAGGGTTTAGTGTTCTGGAATTCCCTCAGGCCGTATATTTTGGAAAATAAGAAAAAGAAAATCGATGAATTGAGGCGTCTGTGCGACAAGTTTGAAAAAATGCTCAGCTTCGAGGCGATACTGGAAAGAGTGGTAAAGGTGGGTGAGGTGATAAACTCAGCGTTTGTGTACGATCTGACCACCAAGAGAAATCACACCTACATCGTGAACGGCTTCATAACTCACAATACCACAGGAAGACCGAAGGGAGTCATCCACACAACTGGCGGTTACCTGACACAGGTTTACTGGACAACGAAATGGGTGTTTGACATACACGACGACGATGTCTTCTGGTGCACCTCTGACATAGGATGGATCACCGGGCACTCCTACGCCTGCTACGGTCCTTTCCTCAACTGCGCAACGATGCTCGTTTACGAGGGTGCCCCGGATTACCCCGCTCCAGACAGGTGGTGGGAGATCATAGAAAAGTTCAGGGTTACAATCCTCTACACCGCCCCAACCGCGATCAGGATGTTTGTGAAGATGGGTGAGGAGTGGCCGAGGAAGCATGACCTCAGCAGCCTGAGGCTTCTCGGCACTGTCGGCGAGCCCATAGACAGGGAGGCTTGGATGTGGTACTTCAATGTGATAGGGGGCGGGAGATGTCCGATAACCGACACCTGGTGGCAGACCGAAACAGGAGGGACCCTAATAATGTCGCTTCCTGGGATAGGTCCCTTCATACCCAGCGTGGCGGGCAGACCTTTCCCCGGTTCAAAGTTTGAGGTCGTGGATGAGGAGGGAAACCCGGTTAAAGTTGGAGATGGGGGATATCTGGTCGGGATACCGCCTATTCCACCGAGCATGCTGCGCGGGCTCTACAAGGCGGATGAGAAGTACAGGGAGACCTACTGGGCAAAGTACCAATACAGGTACTATGTGACGAACGATGGCGCCAGAAAGCTTCCCAATGGCTGCATAAGGGTCACGGGCAGGGTCGATGATGTGATGAAGGTTGCTGGACACAGGCTGTCAACGGCTGAGCTTGAGGACACGCTGAACAGACATCCCGCGGTCGTTGAGAGCGCGGTTGTCCCAATGCCGCACGAGATAAAGGGGGAGGTCCCGGTTGCCTACGTCATCCTGGAGCCGGGGTACCAGCCTTCGGACGAGCTTGTTAAGGATCTCATAAAGCACGTTGACAGGAGCATGGGCCCCATCGCAAGGCCAGAAAGGATAGTGTTCGCGGATGAGCTTCCGAAGACCAGGAGTGGAAAGATCATGCGCAGGGTTCTGAAGGCCCTCCTCATCAATGAGCCTCTCGGCGACATATCAACCCTTCAGAACCCGGAGTCAGTCGAGCTGCTGAAACAGAAAGTTGGATACAAAGGGTGAACTACTCCTCATTTTTCCTGACACGCAGTCCGCTCCTCTCAATCATCTTTCTCAGTTCATCCTCAGAGTAGTCGGGAACCTGAAGTTCCCTTTTCCCTTCGCCTCTGTAAACTCCGCGGAGCAGGATTCCGAAAACCCCTGTGTAGACTGGGAGCCAGAGCGCCAGGTAGAGCGGTTCAAGGCCCATCACCTCAACCATGGCAACCGCAGCACCCCCTATGCAAAGCCCGAGGATGAGGGACTCCATAAGAACACGTCCCCTGCGTTTTCCGTATCTGACGATGAGCCTGCCCCCCAGCCCCAGGAACATCGCCTGAACACCAAAGGCAAAAGAGCCGCACAGGACTATTAAATAGAGGATCTCCTTGGCAGGCATCCAGCTCCCGAGAGATGATGGGGCTATAGGATTAAAAATGAGCCCCAGGAGGCGCATGGCCCTCATAATAAAAAGGCTGAAGGAGAATTTTCCCGGGTTTGTGGCCGAGAGAGGTGATCCCTTTTTAACCCTGGTCAGGACCGTGCTCTCCCAGAACACCAGCTCTAAGAACGCGGAGGCGGCATTCCGTCGGCTTGTTGAGAGGTTCAGGACGCCACGTGAGCTGGCAGCTGCTGACCTTCGGGAGATAATGCGTCTGGTGAAGCCGTCCGGAATGTACAGGTCAAAATCCAGAAGCCTGAAACTCCTCTCGGGGCAAATTTTGGAGAGGTACGGGGGTGACCTGGGAGCTGTTATGCGGATGCCCTATCCGAGGGCGAGGCTGGAGCTGATGTCGCTTCCGGGGGTGGGGCATAAAACCGCAGATGTCGTCCTCGCTTTTGCGGGAGGCAGGGATGTGCTGCCGGTTGATACCCATGTTTTCAGGCTTTCCAGGCGCCTGGGTTTTGCCGGTGAGAAGGACGGATACGAAGAGGTCAGGCGGAAGCTTGAGGACGCAACACCCAGGGGGAAGAGGGTCCTGGCGCACCTGCTGCTGATACAGCTTGGGAGAACGGTGTGCAGGGCCAGGAACCCAAGGCACCGGGAGTGCCCCATCCTTGACCTCTGCCCCACCGCTCAGGCCTGGTCCTGTTCCTCCCTGTAGCCAGATCCGAGCTCCTCGCATATCCTCTTGGCAAGGGCATGGTAGCACATGTCAACTCCAGACTTTCCTGTGGCAACGTTGAGCACGTAATCCCTGCAGGTGCAGAAGGTCTTCACGACTTCGTATTCGTCCTCCTTCCCCCGCACGAACCACCTCTTTCCCCTCCTGATGACGTTCCCGGACCGCACGGCCTCGATGGCCTTCTCCCCCCTCTTCCCGTAGAGCTCCACAATTTTCCCCTCGACCTCCTGAGTTAGGGCGCCGGCGGACCTCAGCAGCGGAATCAGCTCCTCAAACTTTTTCGAAAGCGTCTTCAAGGCAGACCCCATCTATTATTCAGAGCAGGTTGGATTTGAATGATGCGGGAAGGGCTGCCTGATCTCCTGAGGCGCGCGGGCATCAGACCATCGAGGCGGGCGGGGCAGCATCACGTGATCGACAGGGAACTTCTTTTGAGGATGGTGAACTATGCCTCGCCCCAGCGGGATGAGGTGGTTCTGGAGGTCGGAGCGGGCGCGGGCAACCTCACCGAGCTCCTGGCGGCAAGTTTCGGGAGGGTCATCGCTGTTGAAAGGGACAGGAGGTACGAGCCGCTGCTGAAAAGGCTGGCGGCCTCCCATTCAAACGTGGAGCTCATCTTCGGCGACGTTCTGAGGCTCGACCTCCCCAGGTTTGACAAGGTTGTCTCAAACATACCGTACTCCATCTCCTCTGAGCTGACCTTCAGGCTCCTGGAGAGGGATTTCAGGCTCGCTGTCCTGCTCTACCAGGAGGAGTTTGCTAGAAGGCTCGTTGCGAGGCCTGGCTCGAGCGAATACGGCAGGCTGACGGTCAGCGTTTACATGAAAGCTGAGGTCGTCCTTCTCGACGAGGTCCCGCCGGAGGCATTTTACCCGCAGCCGAGGGTCTCGTCGAGGGTTGTGACGCTGAGGCCCCGTGAGCCTCCATTCAGGGTTGAAAACCTGCAGATCTTTGAGGCTCTGGTCCGGGCGATGTTCCAGCACAGAAACCAGAGGGCGAGGAATGCGCTTTTCAGGTCCTTTCACGAGGTTTTTCCACGGGAGCGTCTCTCAAAGGAGGAGAGAAGGAAGCGCGTTGAGGAGATACTCGGCGATTACCGCGATGTCCGCGTTTTCGAGATGTCCCCGGAGGATTTTGGCGCGATATCCAGCAGGATTATTTCTCCATGAACTCCTCGGGCTGGGGCGGCTCGGGCTTCAGTCCCTTGCGCTTGCGGGTGTCCCTTATCACCTGCGCCTGGAGCTCCTTTGGAAGCTCCTCGAATTTCTCGAACTCCGTTGCCCATATCGCCCTCCCCTCGGTCTCGGAGCGGAGCTCCGCTGCTAGCCCGAATGAGTTCGCCACGGGGAGTGAGGCCTTTAGTATCGCCAGGTCCTCCTCCATCTCCATGCTCATCACCCTTCCCCTTCTCCCCTGGATGACCTTTGTCGCCCTTCCCATGAACTCCTGCGGCACGCGCACCTCAAGCTTCAGCATGGGCTCCAGGATGGTCGGGTTTGCAAGGAGCACTGCAGCCTGGAGCGGGCGCCTCACCGCGGGAATGATCTGCGCCGGCCCCCGGTGCACGGAGTCCTCGTGAAGCGTCGCGTCCACGATCATCGCCTTCATCATCCTCATGGGCTCCCTCATTATGGGTCCCTCCTCAACAACCTCCTTGAACGCCTCTATCACATAGTCCTCCACCTCCCTCATGTACTGTACGCCCTTGGTCATGTCCACGAGCACGTTGGGACCTATTATCGACACAACGTTGCGTGCGGCGTGAGTTTCCCATCCAAACTCCCTCAGTGCGCCTGCGAGTTCCTTCCTGTCCATCTTGTCGCTTATCTTTCTCTCCTCGATCGCCTTGGCGACCTCGGGCTCCAGGGGCTCCACGGATATCATGAAGCGGTTGTGCCTGTTCGGCGATTTGCCCTCGATCGGTCCCGCATTCGTGGTCACGGTTTCCCTGTAGACAACGATCGGCTCCGAGGTCTTCACCTCCAGTCCCGCCTTCTGCAGCTTGTACTGCACTATTTCAAGGTGAACCTCCCCCATTCCTGACACGAGGTACTCCCCGGTCTCCTCGTTGATCTTCACGCGAACGTTTGGATCCTCCCTGGAGATCTTCTTCAGCTCGTTCACGAGCTTTGGAAGATCCTGGAAGTTCTTTGGCTCCACGGCAACCGTGACAACGGGCTCGCTTATGTATCGCAGCTCCTCAAATCCCTTGCCCTCAACGCCGGCCTCTATCACGGTCTCTCCGACATAGGCCTCCTTGAGCCCGATCACCGCAGCTATGTTTCCGGCCGGCACCCTGTCGACCATCAGCCTGTCGGGCCCCATGTAGACGTTGACCTGCTGGATTCTCGCCTCCTGCCCGGAACCGCAGAGCCTGACCATCTTCCCCTTCTCGGCGGTTCCTGAGAAAACGCGCCCTGTTGCTATCACTCCAGCCTGCTCGTCAACTATTATGTCGGTGATGACCATGCATAGCTTGCCGTTCGGGTCCGCGCTCAGTATGCTCTTCCCGAGCTCGCTTTCAAGGTCTCCCTTCCATATCACTGGTATCCTCTGGGCCTGCGCCTCTTTCGGGTTGGGAAGGTGTCTTATGACCATGTCAAGAACCACCTCATAGACCGGGCTCTTTCTGGCCAGCTCATCGTGCCTCCCCTCCTGGCAGGCCTGTATTATCTCCTTGAAGCTGATGTTCTTCTTCTTCATCTGCGGGAAGGAGAGCGCCCACTTCTGCTTGGCAGAGCCGAACGCCACGGACCCGTCCTCAACCTTCACCTGCCACTTCTCCGCAACGTCCTTTCTGGCGAATCTCCGTATCAGCTCGTTGAACTTCGTTATCAGCTTCATGAAGCGGGCCTGCATTGCCTCCGGCGTGAGCCTGAGCTCGTTTATCAGCCTGTCGACCTTGTTTATGTAGAGAACCGGACGCACAAACTCCTGAAGCGCCTGCCTCACAACGGTCTCGGTCTGGGGCATTATCCCCTCAACGGCATCCATGACGACCACAACGCCGTCTATCGCCCTGAGCGCCCTCGTCACGTCACCTGTGAAGTCAACGTGGCCCGGGGTGTCGAGAAGGTTTATCAGGTACTCGTGACCCTCATACGTGTGCGCAAGGCTCACAGCCGATGTCTGCACGGTTATCCCCCGCTGCTGCTCGATGTCCAGGAAGTCCGTGAATAGCTGCTCTCCGGCGAGCTCGTAGCTGATTATTCCGGATGCCGCGACGAGCGAATCGGTCAGCGTGGTCTTGCCGTGGTCCACATGGGCGACTATTCCTATGTTCCTTATGTGTTCCGGAGACCACATGATCTTCTGGACATCTGAAAGGTGCTTGTATCTCCTCATCGAATCAACCAAACCTTCAGATCGGGAGCACCATCGACTCTATCTCTTCCTTCCCCTTGGCAGGAGGAGCCGGGAACTCCTTCGGCACCTCCTCGGGCCTCTGGCCTATCCCTATGGTGTTGCCTATACCAGCGATTATCACGGTATCTCCAGGCTTGGTGCGCTCCCTTATTGCTTTTTTCACGACCTCCGAGGCGATCTCCGCTCCCTTTGCGAGCTCCCTGTGCATGGGCTTTATCGCCTCAACAAATGATTCCTTTATCACTATCGCGTCCACCGGTATCCCGCGCCTGCTCGCCACCTCCTCTATCTTGTACTTCTCGGTCGGCGGTCCCCCTATGGCGGCGCCCACTCCCTCGATCACCTCCCCGCTCTTCTCGCCCTCAAGCTTTCCAGCTGCGTCTATCATGATGATCCTCGCCACCCTCCTCTTCCCGATTATCCTCTTTATCAGTTCCCCAGGCTTTCCCACCCTTCCTCCAGGGCCCTTTGCCTTAACCACGATGAGCCTTCTTCCCTCAAATTTAGTTTCCGTGTATACAGTGTCCTCCACGCCCTCCTTCCATCCATTTTTCCCCGCGATCCTGACAGCCGAAAGAGGTCCCACACCGTCTCCTATCGGCTTTCCTTCTGTGAACGCCTTCGTGGCCTCTAGGAAGGCCTTCGCGTATTCCCGGAGGAATGGAACGTTCATCTGTATGACCATGACAAGCTGCATGTTCTTCGTCTTCTCTGCCAGAAGCATGTAGTGCCTGAGAACCCTGTAGAGGGTGTGGCTGGCCATTGCCCCCTCCACGACCATCTCAAGGTTTGCCGCGACCTCGGGGTCAGCCTTTGGAACCAGGCGCGATATGGCTCCCTCAAATCTCTTCTTTCTCACGTCCAGCAGATGCTCGAGTCTTCTGAGGACCCCGACTGGATCCTCGCTCACCGGATATATCTCAAAGAACTCAAGAAGTCCGTCGAGCTCCTTCTCCACATCACGCTTGGTCCTGCCGTGCCTCGTTATGGCATCGAGGGCCACCTTCCTGCTTTCAGCCGCCCATCTCTCAACCTCCCTAACGGACTTTCTCAGCTGGCCTAGGCCGACCCTGGCCTGCAGGCTCAGGAGTTGCGGGGTGATGAGTACGTACACGAAGCTCAGCACCATCAGCCCCACTATCCACACTATGATATCGGTTTCCGGCATGGTTTTCTTCCTCGATTTTTGGATTAAATTATATTTCCCCCTGATTTAATAAATTAGTGGTGATGCCTAGTCTCTCTGTGCGGGGGTTGCCAAGCCAGGTCAAAGGCGCCAGATTCAGGGTCTGGTCCCAAAGGGGTTCGGGGGTTCAAATCCCCTCCCCCGCACCATGTCCTCAATTGCTAGAATTTTGTGACATTGCTGGTTGTGAAAATCTCGTTAAAAATTGAAGATCGGTTTTGCCCATTGAACTGTGCCCTATTTCGCGTGTTTTCATGGCGGGTAATTCGTCCCACCGGGGCTGGAACCAGGACCTCGTTCAGATGTCATTTACCTTGGGTCTGGAAAAGTTGCCGCCGCTTTCTAAGCACAGTGAAACCAGACCGGTTTTTATTGCCATTGCGCAAAGAGGTTGTTTGGTGCACATGGCGAAAAAAGCAGCCGGAGAGTGCATCCAGCTTGGAAGAGAGTACACATTTCCCGGCATAAGTTCCCCCGTGCTGCTGCGAATTGATGATCTCACGACACACGTTCTTATCTTTGGCGGTACTCCACAGAAAAGGACCGCCCTGACTCAGAAGATCGTGGAAGAGGCGCTGCGCCTGAAAAGAAAGGTTCTTGTGATAAGCACGAACAGGTCGTGGTCGGAGGTCCTCGGGCGGAGGAAAAATGTCATGGTTTTCGACGGTCCCATGCAGAACTTCACGCTGCGCAGGGTGATGGGCGTTGGGAGGACATCCTGCGCGGTGTTTCAGCTGGAGGGACATCAGCCTCAGGCGGTTGATTCCTTTCTCGCAGAGGTCCTGGCCGATATTTTCAGGGGGCTAGAAAGGGAGACAAATAAGCTCGAGCTTCTCCTCGTTCTTGATGAGGTATACGATAAAGTGGCTGGGCTGTCGTTTCTGGGACCCTTTGAGGAAATACCGCTGGAGCACGGCCTCTTCAGGTCCCAGGGGGTCCTGTGGCTCGAGCGGGGCGTGAGGGAGCTGAGGAAATTTGGGAGGGGAATTGTGATAACGTCTGCACGGATGGGCGGCATAAACGAGGAAACGCTGAGCAACGTCTGGACGCTGATTCACCTTGGCAGCAAGGATTCCTCCGAGGTGGAAGCGGCACGGATGTTTTTTGAGAATTCAGAAAAGATAATGGAGCTGGGAGAAGATACGGGGCTTATGGTGAGCCCCAACTGCAATTACGGGCAACCCCTTTTGGTGAAGTTTGATCTGATCGCGAAAGAAAAAGGTTAGCGGGGGTTTGGATTTAGACGACCAGGCACGCATCGGGCACGGAGTCATCGGTGGATCACTCATCGGGGCAGTCCGGCTTCCACGGAGTCATCGTCAGGATCTTTCTGCATATCTCCGGATACGCGGCAATGAACCTTAGCTCATCCGCTGTCAGGGGCTTTTGGTTGTGAACATTCGCATATCTCACAAGCTCCAGGATCTCGGTGGCGGTCTTCTCGTCCTTGAACTCTACCTCCAGCTTCTCGTACACATTCCTGAATCCCTTTATTCCAGAGTACTCCCCGACGGTGATCTGCCTCCCGGTCTCTATTATCTCCGGCTCCCCGCGCCCGAGCTCCTCAAAGTCGTACAGCTCATAGTTCCTCCTGTCCTTCAGCGCCCCATCCGCGTGTATCCCGGACTCGTGCGCGAAGGCATTTGCCCCGACTCCGGGCTGGTTTATCGGAATCGGCACGTCAAAGGCATAGGCGGCGTACTTGCAGATCTTCCAGGCCATCTTCAGGTTTATCCTCTCGTCGAGCCTGTACTTCCCCCCTATCCCGCTCCCGTACTTCAATGCAAGTATGACTGCCACCAGATCGGCGTTTCCAGCCCTTTCCCCCATCCCGTTCACGCAGGTGTTTACGTATGCGTCGCATCCCGCATCGTTCGCAGCCATCGCGCCGCAGACAGAGGTTGCGACCGCCATCCCCAGGTCGTTGTGGCAGTGTATCTCAATCGGCATTTTCGTCTCCTCGGCTAGCCTCTTCACCCTCTCGTAGATAGAGAACGGGCTGTCGTATCCGAGCGTGTCGCAGTATCTGAGCCTGTCTGCTCCGGCATCCCTCGCGGCGTTCGTGAACTCTATCAGGTACTCCATTCTGGTCCTCGATGCGTCCTCGGCGTTCACCCCGACGGTCTCCGCGCCCAACTCCTTCGCCAGCTTCACGGCCTCGACCATCTCGTCTATCACCCTTCTGTGGTCAATCTTCCCCTGTAACTTGTGCATGATCATCTGGTCTGAAGTGGATATGGAGACGTTGAGGTGCTTTATCTCTGGAACTAGCTGGAACGTGAGCCTCACGTCCTTCTCGATAGCCCTGAGCCATCCCCCTAGCCTCATGTCGCCGAAGACGCCCATCCTGTGAAGCTCCAGGTTCGCGTTCAGGTAGTTCGTCTCGTGGTGGGTTATCGGGAAGCCGAACTCTGACTGGAATATCCCCATCTTGCTCAGGTACAGGTTTATCATGGTCTTCTGCAGCTTTGAGAGGCATATCCTGGATGTCTGAACCCCGTCCCTGTTCGTCACATCTATTATGTATATCTTGGGCACCACATCACCTCAGCGCAGGCCTTCGAGGAACTCCTCCATTCTGTTCATCCCTTCCTCTATCTCCTCCATGGAAGCCGCGAATGAGATCCTCACCGCCCCGTCGTGGCCGAATGCAGCGCCGGGCACGATTGCCACTCCCGCTCGCGTCAGCAGCTCCTCGGCAAAGGCGCAGGATCCATCGATAGTCCTCCCCCCGGCCTCCCTTCCCAGGAATTCTGATATATCTGGAAAGGCGTAGAAGGCTCCCTGAGGTTTCGTCAGCTTTATCCCCCCCATTCGATTCAGCCTGTTCGATATATAGTCCCTTCTCCTTTCAAATTCCCGCCTCATCCTCTCCACGCTTTCCTGATCTCCGGTGAGGGCCTCCAGCGCGGCCTTCTGGCAGAAAGATGTCGGATTGGATGTGGAGTGCCCCTGGATGTCGTCCATGGCCCTTATTATCTCGGCCGGGCCGGCGGCGTATCCTATCCTCCAGCCGGTCATGGAGTAAGTCTTTGACGCGCCGTTCACCGTTATGGTGAGATCCATCAGCTCCGGGCTCAGCGAGGCGAGGCTCACGTGTTTCAGCCCGTCGTATACCAGCTTTTCATAAACCTCATCGGATATGCAGTAGATTCCGTGCTCGGCTATTACCTCGCCCAGTGCCCTCAGCTCATCGCCCGTGTAAACCACTCCGGTGGGATTGCAGGGTGTGTTGACTATGACGAGCTTGGTCCTTCTGCTGATCGCAGATCTCAATCCCTCCGGCGTGAGCTTGAATCCAGTTTCCCCGGTCTCAACAAACACCGGCTTTCCCCCGGCTATCTTCACCATCTCGGGGTAGCTGGTCCAGTACGGAGAGGGAATTATCACCTCGTCTCCATCGTTGCACATCGCGAGGAGTATGTTGAATATCGAGTGTTTTGCTCCGCATGAGACAAGGACCTCATCCGGATCGTAATTGAGTCCGTTGTCCCTCCTCAGCTTCTCGCATATGGCCTTCTTCAGTTCGGGTATTCCCCCCGCCGCCGTGTATTTCGTGAATCCGGAGTCTATCGCCCTCTTCGCGGCCTCCTTTATGTTCTCGGGCGTGTCAAAGTCCGGCTCCCCGGCGCTTAGGTTCACAACGTTAACCCCCCTGGCGCGCAGCTCCTTGGCCCTGGCGGAGATGCCCAGCGTCATGGACGGTGATGTGGAGAGAGCCCTTTTTGAGAGAGGTGCCCTGCCGCTCATGTTACAACCTCCCCGGTTAACCTTCGCAGCGCCTCCAGATATTTCTTGCTTGTGGCGAGAACCACATCCTCCGGGAGCTCTGGAGCAGGAGGCTGCTTGTTCCACCCGGTGCTCTCGAGGTAGTCGCGGGCGAACTGCTTGTCGTAGCTGACCTGGGGCATGCCGGGGGAGTAGAGCTCCGCCGGCCAAAAACGCGAGGAGTCCGGAGTGAGCAGCTCGTCTATCAGAATGAGTTTTCCGTTGAGCAGGCCGAACTCAAACTTCGTGTCCGCTATTATTATCCCCCTGCCCTCCGCGTATTCGGATGCGGCCTCGTATATCTCAAGGCTTTTCTCCCTCATCTCGGAAGCCAGTTCCTCCCCCACAATCCTGACTGTTTCCTCGTAAGTTATGTTCACGTCGTGTCCCTCCTCAGCCTTGGTTGCCGGCGTGTATACGGGCTCCGGCAGGCGCTCCGACTCCGAAAGCCCTTGGGGCAGCTTTATCCCGCACACAGAGCCCTTTTCCCTGTACTCCCTCCATGCAGAGCCTGATATGTACCCCCTCACCACGCATTCCACCGGCAGGGGCTTGGCTTTCTCCACTATCATGGATCTCCCCCTCAGCACCTCGTATCTCCTCAGCTGGGGGGGAAAATCCTCGAACCTGCAGGTCACGAGGTGGTTTGGGATTATCCTCTCCGTGAACCTGAACCAGAAGCACGATATCCTCGTCAGCACCTCGCCCTTGTGCGGAATGCCGGTCGGCAGGACAACATCAAAGCATGAGATCCTGTCGGTTGCAACCATCAGGAGCCTGTTCCCGAGATCGTACATGTCCCTGACCTTCCCCCTCTTGAAGAGCAGAAGCCCGGGCAGCTCGGTCGAGAGCACAACTTTCTTCATTCTCTCACCGGGAGGTCTAGGGGACTCACGTAGTCGCCAAATCTCTTCCTTGCCTCAAGAAGACGCTTTCTCTGCGCCTCGATCACCTCGTATAGCCTTGGGGGAGCGTCGGGCACCTGCTCGGAGAAGAATTTGGTGACCCTATCCAGCTTTGCCAGGTTTTCCGGAATCCTTATCGTGAAGTTCCTGGCATAGTCCTCCGCCGTGTACTCCATTCCCCGGACCTTCATGAAGAGATCCCTGAGGTCATCGTAAAGGGGAATGAGTCCGGTTGGCGATTCGGCAGCCTTGACGTCCCCATGTACCCTGAGCTCCATCCACTTTATCCACACGCGCTTGTCCCTCTTGTCGTTCAGGAGCTCTCCGGTCTTCAGATCCCTGAGGAAGTAATTTACCCCGAATATCAGGGGCTTCTTCTCTAGCCCCTCGCCGAACCTCAAATTGTTTTCTATGTACCTCCCCAGCGGAATCGACACGAAGTCCTGAATGCTCATTATGTTTATCTCATATTTGCCCTCGGCCTCGGTGAGCGCGAAAGTCGTCTCTGTTTCAAGGGACGCCCCGTATGCCACAATGCCGTGGTCCCAGTCGAAGCTCTGCTGCACCGGAACGTATGCCCTGGCGTCCCTGCAGCCGTATATTATGCCGCCGAGCTCCACCCCGAGCGGATTTTCTAACTCGGGGTCGCAGTTCTTCAGGGCCTTCAGCGTTACGGTGTACCTTGCGTTTTTGGAGGCCGGGGGCACCTTCTCCCCGTTTTCATCGGTTTTACCCAGCCACCACTCCCCCGTGTAGTTTATCCCCTCACTCGGCAGCTCGCATCCCATCCCGAGCCAGTAGGGCTTTCCATCCTTAACCAGCACGTTGGAGAATATCACCTCCCCGGGAGACGTGAGGACCTCCCATATCAGCGGGTCATCGACCGGATTGACATCCTGGATTATTCCGAATATCCCCGCCTCAGCATTAACGGCGCGGCATTTTCCACCTATGTTCCTGAGGTAGGCTATATCGTCAGCCACTATGGAATTGCCTGGCGCCATGGCAGTGGAGGTCTTGCCGCATGCGCTCGGAAAAGCCCCAGCCAGATAGGTCTTCCTTCCCCCCGGGCCCGGGACCGCTGTTATCATCATGTGTTCCGCCAGCCATCCCTCCCTCGCTGCCTTTCGGATGGCGAGCCGCAGGGCGAGCTTTTTGAAGCCGATGCTGTTGCCGGCGTACTGCGTGTTCACGCTGTAAACCGTGTTATCCACATAATCGATGTATATGCGCTTCTTTTCCGGATCCGCGCTCACCATCCTCTCGGTGAGCCTGCCGGCAGAATGGAGGACCCTGAACAGCTCTCCCCCCCTCATGTTCCTGAACATCCCGTATGCCCGGCGGTAGAGGAGGTCCACTGAGTGAGCGACATACCAGGAGTCAGTGCACTCCATGCAGGGAATGGTGAAGGGGGAGTTCAGCGGTCCGAGAGACAGCAGGCGCACGATCATCGTCCTGCCCCTCATGGAGTTCCTGAGGAGCCCCCTTATTTCCTCCAGCCCGGTGTCCCTGTCAATCTGTTTGAGGGCGGGACTGAGCGAGTCCCCCTTTGGAACCAAGTACTTTGTGACCTCCCTGTCCCTTCCCTGATCCTTTGGCCCATCGAAGTGATAGGTGTGGCCCGGAGTTGCGAGCGGGGTCTCCTCCCCGCTGAGCACCGCCTGGCGCCTGACGTGCGCCACGTCCTCGGGGGAGTCGGTGCAGATGAATATCGAGTCCGGGTTGCACAGGTCCGCGGACTCGGCGATGAACCTGTGGACCTCTGGGTTCGGTATTGCCAGCAGCTTTCCGTACTCGGAGGCCTCCATCCTCTCTTTCAGGGTTTCAAGCGCGTTTTTCACGGTAAATCCCCTTTTTCCTAAAAAGTTAAATTTATAAGTGTTTCTGTTAACAAAATGTTAAGTGACCCCATGGATGAGATAGAGGCCAAGATAGCGCTCCAGCTGCTCAGGGATGCCAGGCAGCCGGTGAGCGAGATCGCCAAGAAGATAGGAGTAACCCGGCAGACCGTTGCCAAGAAGCTCGTGGCCCTCGAGGAGTCCGGGATGGTGAGGGGATTCGTTGCGAGGCTTCACCGCGGCAGGCTCGGGCTCGGCACCATGGCATACGTTTTTCTGAACGAGGAAACCGGGGCAAGGATCAGGGAGGAGATAGAAAGGGTGATAAAGGGCTGGCCGGAGGTCTACGCATTCCACAGGCTGTTTGGGAGGTACAGCGCGGTTCTGGGAGTACTCGTCAGAAACGATGCTGAGCTGAAGAGACTGATAAAGAGGATACACAGGCTGAGGGGGATAAGGGGCACGGAGACCTTCATAGTTCACAGCACGGTAAAGGACGATCCGGAGGCTCCCCTGGCGGAGGCGATCGCGCGGGAGTTCAGGTGAGATCGCCGCAGGCGCAGAATACCTCGTGCACGATGTCGTACAGCTCCCGCATGCCGTGCCCTGTTCTCGCGCTTGTCTTGACCAGCCGTGATGCGGGGAGAAGTTCCGGAAGAATCCTTGAGAGCCTGAGCGTCATATCGACCGCTACTCCGGCCCCCTCCTCCAACGCCCGCCTCTCGAGTGCGTCCGGGTCCGCGTCCATTCTCTCTATCGTCTCGAGCATGTCCGGAACGAGGTCAACCTTGTTGAGGACGGTGACGGCTGGTACCCCGAGCCTGAGTCCAACCATCAGCCCCAGCAGCCGGGCCAGAACGAGCCCCGTGGCCCTCGTGGCTATCTGCGCATCGAGGAGGAAAATCGAGATGGTCACGCCGTCAACCAGCCTCGCCATATCAGGTCCCCCATGGAACAGGAATACCTCCATCTGCCCCGGCGTGTCGATGAGCCTCACATCTCCCCCAACCGCGCTTATCCTCCCTGAAAATTCCCCCACACCCCGCTCGAGGAGCTCGGATGCCCGGACCATCGCCCCGTTTGGACCGAGGTTTTCTTCGCGCATTATCTTGGAGATTGTGAAGTGCTCCCTGATGTCAAAGTGCGGCCTGAATGGCACGGACTCACAGCCCGGATCCAGATTGATGTACCTCACCTCCCTGTCCGTGTTTTCCTCGATCCACTTCCCGAATGTAGCGGTGAGCGCGCTCTTGCCTGCCCCGGCTGTTCCGAGCACGATTAGATTAAGCGCGCGCATCCCGCTGCGGCCCCCAGTTCTCTTTATCCAGAACCCCACGCCCTTGCCCCGGCTATGACAGCGATGATTCCGAGCGTCACTATGAACGTGCAGATCGCGATCAGTGAGGATGTCCTCCCCAAGAGCAGCCAGGAGAGCCCCCCGCCCAAAATTATTACGCCCCAGATTGCGACCGTGAACGCCTCCATCTCATACTTTGCGGGACTGGCATGCTTTACCGCGGCCAGGATGAGCAGCCATACACCGTTCATGATGGCAATTGTGGAAAAAATGTCCCAGAAAGTTATGAGACCGGTGGCGTGGAGTATGCCTGCTGTTCCGCATGTTGCAAGAAAGATTCCAAATGTGATGATGCCAAGCGGTCTCCCAGCCATCTGCTCAAGAAAGTCTCACGCGGAACGCTTAAAAGTTCTTCCCCAGCAAAAGTGAAATGGGTAAAGGTATGGTGCTCTTCGGTCGGCTGAATCCGATAAACGCCAAGGTCTCCGTTCTCCTCGACAAGCCAACTTTTCTTGAGGGGGAAAACATCACCGGAAGGGTTGCGGTCGACTCCGATGAATCCGTGAAGGTAGATGAGATAAGGCTCGAGGTGAGGATAACAGAGACCTATCTCGCCACCCGCGTTGTCTACGACCGCTATGGGGCTCACCCGACAACGGTTCGGGAGACAAAGACGATTCACTCGGAAAACGTGAGGGTCTCCCCGGGCTTTGACATGCCGAAGGGATTCAAGGATGAGTTTCCCTTCAGCATCGCGCTTCCCCCCGTGAGGCCGACAATGCCAAACGGTGTCATCGAGAGAAAGATAAAGGGAGTGGTGGCCGTCAAGGGAAGGCCGGACAAGGTGCATGAGACCACCGTGAATGTTTCGTATGTCCCGGCAGGAGCTGGAGTTCCCGCCCCTACTCAGGTGATGGTCAAGGAGGTTATCAAGGTGCCGTGCAAATACTGCGGTGCTCTCATACCGGTTGAATCTCAGAGGTGCCCGAACTGCGGTGCCAAGTTCACGAGATAAAGAAAAAAACGGAGTTACCTCTTTCGAACCCGCCACGCTATTATGCCTACCACCGCAAGCGCTACGATTACAACCACGGCCACTGTTGCAATCGGGATCTCGGCGGGAGGAACACCCGGCGTCGGGATCTCCGGCGCCGCGGCGGTCTCTCCAGTTACCGCGAACACAGAGAAGCTGGGGGTCTGTGCAGAGAGATAAATGTAGTTCTCGTCCTCTCCTTTTATCTCGGTGGGTAACTCGGTCCATGCTCCACCTGCATAGTGCTCCAGCGTTATTGAATTCTCATCGAGGTTGTTTGCGGCAATCCACTCTTGATCAACTTTGACCCCTATCTCGGCATTTTCTATTAAGGTCGGAATGTTTGTGCCGACCTGAAACAGCTCAAAGAAATTTTCCACGGGAGGCGGCACGTTCTCAAGATCCTCCGGCTCTAGAGGCAGGATCGTTACGACCGCATCTGACACGTTTTCCTTTACAGCCATCTTAACTCCGCCCACAAGCGCGTTTTCAGCGGTTCTTTCGGCGGGGTTCCAGTTGTCGGCGGAGCGCACAAAGGGCGGCGAGTTTTCGGGTATGTAGAAGCCGACCGGGGAATCTGTGGTGAGGTTGTCCATGTGGCCTGTCCAGAACGGCCTGTTTTCCGGCGGAATCCAGTGGTACTCCTCCTTTTTGATATCCACCGCCTCAAGGTTCTCAGGCAGCAACTCGGGAATTGGCCGGTCCGGTGGTTTTTTCCAACGCTCGGAAGGCACCCAGTCTTCGCGTGGCACCCAGTTTTCGGGTCTCCTCCAACTTTCCTGGGGCATGTATGGAGGTATGACGTCCTCGCGGAGATTATCCGGCACTTCCCAGGTTTCAGGGGGAGACCAGTTTGAAGGAGGTCTCAGATCCTCCGGCCACCAGTTTTCGGGAGGCTCCCAGGCCTCCGGCCACCAGTCATGAACCATTGACCAGTGCACGTACATTTCATACTGAGACTTCTCAGGCGGCATTTCTGTGGTTGTGACCTTCGCCCCGCAGAATGGGCAGTATGTCTCGGCAGATGGTGGTTCTCCCGCGTGAGCCGTCCTTATGTGGTCAGCGACTTCCTCTGGGGTTGAAAACTTCTCACCACAGATCAAACAGTACACCGCCTCGCCCGGGGGGTTGTGTTCCTGAAAGTGGGTCAAATAGTGATGGGCCAATACTTCCAAACCGCTAGAAAATTGCTGGTGGCAGATCGGGCATTCGGTTTCAGGTGGGGGCTGTTCTGGTGGCTGCTGATCCGGCGGAGGTTGTGCCGCAGCAGCTGACAAAACAAATGCTAGAATCAAGAACACAGATATAAAAGCTGTAGAAAGCCGTTGCATCATGTTTTCGATTAATTATTGAAATGCGTCACTTATAAGTATTCGCCTCTGCATTTTTGGCAGGCAACTCGTCCGAATAGGTTAATAAACCCCCTTTCCATCTTAAAATAGGTAATGAATGAAATCACCTCTCAAGAAAGTAGAAGACGAGAAGGCCCTGCTGGAGAAGATTTCGCTCGCGATTCCTGGGTTCAGAGGCTACAAGCTTAAGGAGATGCGAAGGGAGGCGGACAGGCTCATAAGGGACCACCTCTACAGGAGGCTTTCAAACGCAAAAAGCGGCATGAGGGAGGCTTTTCAGCAGCTGGCCCAGCGCAGGGCGATGGACGTCCTGGAGGAGGCGGATCGCGTGGTGGCGAGGCTGGACAGGGTGGCAGAGCAGGTCAACCACGCGCCAGCTGGATACGCAGGTTTCTTCAACGCGGTCAAAGTTCATGAGGAGGCTCTTGAGAGATTGATTGAGTTTGACAGCAGGCTCATAGACAGCGCGGTGAAAATAGAGGGAGATGTGATGAAGTTCAGGGATGAGCTCAGGGGTGGTGGATTAGGTGATGTGGAAAAGCGCCTGGGTGAGATCAGGGGTGCGGTGGAGGACTTTGAGAGGACGTTCAGCGAAAGGAAGGAAGTGATGATGTGGGTGCAGTTCTGATGCCCCAGGTCATAGAGTGGACGGCCTACGAGCCAGGGAAGATCGTCTGGAAGTATCCGGATGAGAACATAACGTGGGGGGCGCAGCTGATAGTGAAGGAGATGGAGGCGGCGGTCTTCTTCAGGGATGGAAAGGCCTACGATGTCTTCGGTCCGGGAAGGCACACGATCACGACCCGCAATCTTCCTCTCCTCACGAAGGTCCTCACGAGGCTGGCAGGCTATAAGGAGACGCCGTTCAAATCAATGGTCATATTCGTTTCGACCAAGCAGTTTGAGGGAAAGTACGGGCTCAGGGCCCAGACAACCGAGCTTGCCCCGCTGATGGCTCACGGCTCCTTCTGGTTCAAGATAGAGGATCCACAGCTCTTCGTGACAGAGGTCGTGGGCGGGCAGGGGGCATTTCACACGGTCGATGTCAACGAGTTCCTGAGGGGATTCATCAACGAGAAGATGATCGATGAGCTTTCCCACTATGACTTGGCAACCGTTTTCACAAGGCTTGATGAAACTTCCGCGCTCATAAAGGCGCACATCCTGGATGCGTTCAAGAGGCTGGGGATTGAGCTCATAGACCTGAAGTTCGAGGGGATAGACACCGAGCCGGAGTACAGGGAGAGGCTGTTCTGGATCAAGGCCACGGGGGCCCCGGCGGGAGAGGTTCTCAGGATGGAAACTGTGAAGGAGTCCGCTAAGGAGCTGGGAAAGTCTCCAGGGGCGGGCCTCGGCGCAGGGATGATGATAATCCCTCCGATGTTCCAGCAGTCTGCCGCACAGCCTGGGGCGCCCGCGGCCGTGATGGTCATCTGCCCGAAGTGCAATGCTCAGGTTCCATCAACTTCAAAGTTCTGCCCCAACTGCGGTGCACAGATTGCAGCCCAACCGAAACCTGCGGCCAAAACTAAGAAGTGTCCAAAGTGCGGGGAAGCTGTTGCAGAGGATGCAAAGTTCTGCCCGAGCTGCGGCAGGAGGATATCCAAGTAACTGGCGGGATAAGTTTGGTATCGAAAAAAACCAAGGCAAACTTGGGCGGGATTGTTGGAGTAGTAGGAGTAATACTCGTGGTGGCGATTATTCTTTTGGTTATATTTGGAGACTTGTGGTCCAAAATTTATGTAGCTGGTAGTTCATCGCTTACAGCTGAAGGATACATGGTGGTGATCGCCCTTGCAATTGGGATTGCTATGGCGGTAATAGGGCTTAGCTTTGCCTATCGAATCGGGATAGTGGAGGGAAAAAAGGAAATAGCCGACTTTATAAATCCCATCCTAAAATCCAAGGGAAAAGTTTCGTTTTTAGAGATAGCCAAGCACATCAAACTTAGCACGAGCATAGATAACTGGGCAGATGCTCTTAAGAAAAACTATCTTGAGCCGATGATCAAAGAAGGCTACCTGGAGAATGTTCGTTTAGAAGAGGGATGGGTGGTGAGCACAGCCCCAATTTTATGCTCCTACTGTGGCGCAGAAATTCCATCGGGCGCGAAGAAGTGTCCTCACTGTGGGGCGGCCGTCAAAAAATGAGATCGCTGGGGCGTGGATTGATGAGTAAATTCTTATTGTTCAGGTGGGTGACGATTTGGTTTCAGTAAAAACCAAAAGTGCACTTGAACACCTGGGGTTGGCGCTCTTTATAATTGCAGGTTTTTTACTGGGTTTGTCGTTTATTTTTTTCATCGAGGATGTAGCCGATAAATATTTGATATTAACTTTTTCTGCAGGAATGGGGTGTATGTTCCTTGGTATAATTGTGCAGGTGTTTGCGTCTAAACTCAAACCAAAATTTCCTAAAAGACAGGTGGAAAAGATAGCAAGCTATGCAACCCCGATACTAGAATCGAAGGGCAAGGTTTCGCTACACGATATCGCTGCCAACACCGGGATGGATGTTTCTGAGGTAAAAAAGTACCTAGAGGGGACTGGGAGCTGCTTTGGCATGATTCATGATGGCTATTTCGAAAATGCTCGCCTCGAGGGTGGGTGGTTGGTAAAAGTAGCCCCAGTTCTATGTCAATACTGTGGCATGGAGGTTCCGTCGGGCGCGAAGAAGTGTCCTCACTGTGGGGCGGCCGTCAAAAAATGAGATCGCCGGGGCGTGGATTGATGAGTAAATTCTTATTGTTCAGGTGGGTGATAGCTTGGTGTCAGAAAAAGTCAAAGTCACACTCGAAAAAATAGGCATGGGAATTTTGGCGATTGGCATAGCGACGCCGCTTATCTTTATACTCACGATTTTTGTCGACCCATCTATATTTGAGAGGTATTGGGTCGTCGTCGTTGGTGTGGGTATAGGGGTTGGCGTCCTTGGTTGTTTCATTTGGGGGGTTGCTTCGGCTCTAAAAGCAACACCACCCAAAGAACTGGTGAAACGAATAGTAGATTATGCTGTTCCTATCTTGGAATCCAAGGGTAAGGTTTCGTTCCACGACATAGCCACTCACCTTGGGGTGGATGTTTCAGATGTAGATGACTGCATCCATCGCATGATTATCGAGGGCTCCTTCGAGGGCTACTTTGAAAACGTAACCACGCCGTCCGGGTGGTTGGTGAAAGTAGCTCGTTTATGCAAATACTGCGGTACAGAAGTTCAGCCTGGCGCAAGAAAATGCCCCAACTGTGGAGCGGTCATAAAAAAGTGAGTTGACAGATGATCGTGGCAGTTATTATGTGTTTTTGATTTCACGCAAGGCCGCCGCAAATAGCCTCACTAGATCCTTGCTCCCCACGAGTTTATATCTTTTTTATGATCCGGACGGCAACCTTTTCTCAGCGGTCGGAGCCGCACTTCGGCTCTATCAGCCTGCGTTAAGGTATGTCCCAGTCCTCTGGTTTTCTGATCCCCATTTTTTGGCTGACCAAAAGTGGATTTTTGGCACGGTTCATCCGTGGGATGAAGGGCCGCCGCGTGAAGCGATGGTGCTGCGTGATGCAGTCAGCTGATGGCGGCAACCTCCGGGTCAGAAGATCCGAGGAGAACCGAGCAAGATTCATACAACCTGAACAGAACGGGACGAAGCTTTTAGTTCCTTCACCATGTACGGCCCCTCCCGCCCGTAGCCAAAGCGCCTGTAGTAGTTCCGCGTGCCTATCCCCGCGAGCACGGCTATTTTTCTGGCATCAAACTCCTCCCGCGAGATCCTCTCCGCCTCCTGCAGGAGGGCCCTTCCCACTCCCCTGTGCTGCCACTCCCCCGCCCCGGCCTCGGCCTCGACTGGCACCAGAGGCCCGTAGACGTGAAGCTCCCTCACGATCATGGCCCCGGCCACCTCCGGGCGGTGTGCACTCTCTGAGGGCTGCCTCAGCCTGAGCAGCCCGACCAGTATGTCCCTCTCCACGTCCTCCGCAGAAATGAAGACCTCCTCGCCGCCCGACGCCCTGTAGCGCTCAACAAGCAGCTTCACCTCTCCCGGCTCCTCACCCAGCCTGCGCCGAGCATGTCCGACCTCGCGGCACCTGATGCACCTGCACCTCGTCCCCTCCTCAGCCATTCTCCTCTGAACAAGCGCCCTGAGGTCACCCCGCCAGCCCCCCGCAGAGACGAGCGTCAGAGGGATGTCGCGCTGGATGCGCTGGATCCTCACCCACCTCGGGACCATCCGCTTTATCTCGGAGATGAGCCCCACCAGCTGCTCGAGCGGGTACGGGCTGTACTCCCCCTTCATCCAGAGCTCATGCAGCCCCGTTCCAGGGAGCACGAGCGTTGGATATATCTTGATGGCATCTGGCTTGAACCTCTCATCCGAGAAGATCTCCCTGAAGGATTCGAGGTCTCTTTCATAGGAGCTGCCCGGGAGATTGAGCATGCAGTGGTAAACAACAGCGAACCCCGCATCCCTCGCCATCCTTGTCGCCTCAGCCACATCCTCAACGGTGTGCCCCCTCCCCACCAGCCTGTATATGTCCTCGTGCACGGTCTGAACCCCGAGCTCAACCCTCGTGGCGCCCAGGCGGAGCATCAGGTCGACGTGCTGCTTCCTGCACCAGTCCGGCCTCGTCTCAAGCGCGATGTCGCTGACCCTGACCGGTGCGGTCTCGGCCGCTGCCTGAGCCTCCTCGATCGTGGCAGCGCTGGCCCCCGACATTGCGTTCAGGCACTGCGTTACGAACCACTCGAGGTAATCCGGCGGGTAGGCGGTCAGGGTGCCTCCGAAGATTATCAGCTCAACCTTGTCGACCTCATGCCCTATCGCGCGGAGCTGATCTATGCGGCTTTTCACCTGAGCGTAAGGGTCGAAGTTGTGCTGGAGAGCCCTCATGGCAGCGGGCTCCCTCCCCGTGTACGACTGGGGCGTGCCCGATGCCGGGCCTCCGGGGCAGTAGATGCAGGGGCTGTCCTTCGGGCAGGGATACGGCCTGGGCATTACTGTTATGACAGAGACGCCGGAGAGGGACCTGACGGGCTTGATCCGGAGAAGGTCGATGAGGCCCCTGCGCTCGTCCTCGCCCGCCGCCGAGAGTATCTCGGAGTTTCTTGGTGGCCTGGGAAGTCCAAATTTTCTGCAAGCCTCAATTTTTGCCCTGGAGAGGTCCCCGCTGTCCTTTATCTCCCCGAGGGTCATCTTCCGCAGTATCTCCCTTGAGGCTTCGAGCAGTTTCTCCATGCGCATCCCAGTGACATATTCCACGTGAGAAATAATAGGTGAACCCCGGAACACCCAGAACCGTTTAATCCGCGGTGCGTGTATTTGAACGCGGGGACGGGAATGGACATGAGAGAGCTCTGCGAGGGGCACGGTGTTCCCGAGGCGGTGGCGGAGGTCCTGGAGCGGCACGGAATTTCCAGGCTTTATCCCCCCCAGGAGGAGGCCGTGAAAAGGGGAGCGCTCGAGGGCAGGAATCTCGTCCTTGCGGCGGCCACGGCAAGCGGCAAGACCCTGGTGGCGGAGCTCTGCATGCTCAAGACGGTCATGAGCGGAAGAGGAAAATGCGTGTACATAGTCCCTCTGAGGGCGCTTGCGAGCGAGAAGTTTGAGGAGTTCAGTGAGAAATACGGCCCGCTGGGCGTGAAGGTCGGGATAAGCACGGGGGACTATGACGTTTCGGATCCCAAGCTTGCAACTTACGACATCCTCATAGCAACGTCAGAGAAGGTTGACTCCCTGCTCCGCCATCGCGCGAGGTGGCTCGCCAGCGTCGTTTCAGTGGTTGTTCTAGATGAGGTGCACCTGATAGACGATCCGGGGCGCGGTCCGACCCTGGAGGTGCTCACGGCGAGGCTCCGGCAGATGAATCCGAACATCCAGATCCTCGCCCTCTCCGCCACCATAAGCAACGCGGATGAACTCGCGGAGTGGCTCGATGCGGAGCTCGTGAGGAGCGACTGGAGGCCGGTCCCGCTCAAGAAGGGGGTCTTCTGGAGGGGTGCAATAACCTTCGACGACGGAACATCGCATGAGGTTAAGGTGGATGCTGGGGATCCGCTTGCCTCCCTCGCGGTTGAAACGGTGCGGGACGGAGGGCAGGCGCTCGTTTTCGTGAGCACGAGGAAGGCCGCCCAGTCCTCTGCCTCGCTGCTCTCTGGGTACATCGGTGCGGATCTGTCCAGGGAGGAGCGAGATGCCCTTGCGAGGGCGGCCGCGGAGATAGAGGGCGCTCTCGGGGAGTCCACCCAGACCTGCAGGGAGCTTGCGGCGTGCGTCAGGAGGGGGGTCGGCTTTCACCACGCCGGGCTCCACTCAGCCCAGAGGAAGATCGTGGAGGACGCGTTCAGAAAAAACCTGCTGAAGGTCGTCTGCGCCACACCGACCCTGGCGATGGGCCTGAACCTTCCATCAAGGAGGACGATAATCAGGGACTACCGGCGCTACGTTGAGCCCTACGGGATGACGTTCATCCCGGTCCTGGAGTTTCACCAGCTGTGCGGGAGGGCAGGGAGGCCGAAGTACGACAGGTACGGGGAGGCTGTCGTGATAGCCCACGGGAGGAGCGAGGTCGACGCAATATTCGAGGAGTTCATAAACGCCGATCCGGAGAGGATCATATCAAAGCTCGGAACGGAGCCTGCGCTGAGGTCCCACGTGCTCGCCTCCGTCGCCGCTGGATACGTGAGCACAGAGGAAGATCTGATGGAATTTCTCGGGCACACTTTCTTCGCATATCAGTTTCAGACCGCGAACGTGGAGAGGGTGGTGAGCGGAATCCTCGACTTTCTCGAGAGGGAGGAAATGGTGAGGAGGGAGGGGAGGACGCTGATCGCAACTCAGTTCGGCGAGCTCGTGTCCAAGCTTTACATAGATCCTCTCTCCGGCGTTGTCATCAGGGATGGGCTGAAGGGCGTTGGCGACGAGGACCCCAGCAATGTGGGACTGCTGCACCTGATATGCCACACGCCCGACATGCCCCCGCTCTACCTCAGGGAGAGGGAATACTCTGACATGGAGCTCTCCTACCACCAGCTGGCGGATCAGCTGCTTGTCCCGGTGCCGGATCCAAGGCGCGAGCCGGAGAAGTTTGAGAGCTTTCTCGCTGAGCTGAAGATCGCCCAGATACTGCAGATGTGGATAGAGGAGGTGAGGGAGGAGACGATTCACGAGCAGTTCGGCGTCGGCGCGGGTGACATAAGGAGAATCGCGGAAACCGCGGAATGGCTCCTTTACTCCGCGCATGAGCTGGCGAGCCTGTTCAAATGCCGCCGTGCCCTAACTCCCCTGCGAAAGCTGCACCAGAGGGTGAGGTACGGGGTGAGGGAGGAGCTGCTCGAGCTCGTCAGCCTGCATGGAGTAGGAAGAGTCAGAGGAAGGAATCTTTTCAAGGCAGGGTACAAAAAGCTGGAAGACATAAGACGGGCATCGGTGGATGAACTAGCTAAGGTACCTTACATTGGACCTGAGATTGCACGGAGCATCAAGCGACAGGTAGATGGAGGTTGAGTCACCCTGTGGTTTGATGGGTGTTTAGGCATTCACGGTTTACCGAGATGTCTTATCGCAACTCTTTTATAAGCCATTCATCAAACTAAAGGTGGGCTTTTGAGCAGGAGCTTCCTTGAGCGGGCTACAAAGGCGGCGAGGACCTCAAGAATAATTGTGGCATTTGACCCTGTTTTCAATCCCTACGCCAAGCCGCGCGAGGAGAGGGCCAGGGAAAGGAAAAACGTTGCCCTCGGCATGGAGAAGATTCTGCAGGAACTCGCGGGGATTGTGGCGGGAGCGAAGATAGGGGTTCCGGCGATATTCGCGCTGGGGCTGGACGAGATCGAGGAACTGATAGAATCCGCGGGCGGGGGTCTCATCTTCATATGCGACTCGAAGATGGCTGACATAGGACACGTGAACAGGCTCGTCGCGGAGCAGGTCTTCGATGTTGGCTTCGACGCCCTGATCATCCACGCGGCCGTGGGGAGGAGGGGCGCGATCGATGAGGTAGTGAAGCTTGCTGATGAGAGGGGGAAGGGGGTCCTCGGGCTTTGCGCCATGAGCCACCCGGGCGCCTCGGAGCACCTGAACAGGCACATGGATGAGCTGCTCGGGATAGCGGCGTCCGCGGGGGTGGACGGCTTCGTGCTCCCCGCCACGTTTCCAGATCTCATAACCAGAGCGAGGAGGGCGCATCCGTCCAGCCTCATACTCTCCCCTGGTGTGGGGGTGCAGGGCGCGCCCTTCGGCTCGGCGGTGTCAGCGGGCGCGGATTTCGAGATAATAGGAAGGAGCATAACGGGTGATCCAGACCCGGCAAGAAGGGCAAGGGAGATAGCGGAGGCGATGAGGGGTGCCGGTTGATCTGTCGGGGCTAGCCGTGGAGCTGGCGAGGCGGAGGTGCGTCCTGGTGGGGGAGTTCAGGCTGTCCTCAGGCCTGACCAGCCCTTACTACATAGATCTCAGAGCAGTGCCCTCCTATCCAGACCTGTTTGACCTAGTGACGGATGCCTACGTTGAGAGGATCATGGAGACCGGCGGAAGTTATGACAGGATATCTGGAATAGCGACCGCGGGCGTGCCGATAGCGTCCCTTGTGGCGTACAAGCTGAGGATCCCGTTCATCTACGTCAGGAAGGAGGAGCGAACGCATGGAACCGGCAGCCTGGTGGAGGGAGTCGTGGAGAGGGGGGACAGGGTGCTCCTCCTGGACGATGTTGCAACGACGGGAGGAAGCCTGGTGAGGGCTGTGCAGGTTCTCAGGGAGAGGGGCGCCGAGGTTGACTCCGTGCTCGTCATGGTGGACAGGGAGCAGGGGGCGGGCGAGGCGCTCTCGAGGCTCGGGGTGCGGCTTCTCTCGATAATCACCGCATCGAGGCTCATCGAGGAACTCCACTTAAAAGGAATGGTGAAGAAGGATGATTATGATAGGGTGATGAGGTACATGAGGGGGAGGAATGATGTTCAGGGGACGTGACGTTCTCTCAATACTGGACTTCGAGAGGAGGGACCTGGAGAAGCTCTTCAGGACCGCGGTGCTGATGGAGAGGACCGGAAAGAAGGGAAGGCCCCTGCTCAGGGGAAAGATCATGGCAACGGCATTCTTCGAGCCGAGCACGCGCACCAGGCTCAGCTTTGAAACCGCGATGCACAGGCTCGGAGGATCAGTGATCGGATTTTCTGAGGCAGAGGGGACCTCCATAGCCAAAGGCGAGAACCTGGCGGACACGATCAGGATGCTCGACTCATACGCGGACGTCATAGTTATGAGGCACAGGCTGGAGGGAGCGGCAAGGCTCGCTGCCGAGGTCGCGGAGTGCCCGGTGATAAACGGCGGGGACGGGAGCAGGCACCATCCCACCCAGGCGATGATAGACCTCTACACCGTCTGGAGGGAATTCGGAAGGGTGGACGGTCTGTCATACGCTGTGATGGGGGATCTCAGGTACGGGAGGGCGGCGGCCTCCCTGATCTACGCCCTCACGATCTTTCATCCGGGATCTGTATACCTGGTTGCCCCGCCCCTGCTCAGGCCGAGAAAGGAGATCATGGACTTTCTGAGGAGGTCTGGGCTTGAGGTGAAGGAGGTTGAAAACCCGGAGGAGATCGTGGACAGGATAGATGTGCTGTACGTAACGCGGATTCAGAAGGAGAGGTTCCCGGATCCCGCGGAGTACGAGAAGGTCAGGGGAAGCTACAGGGTGGACCCCGCGCTGCTGGAAAAGGCGAGGAGGGGCATGATAGTGCTGCATCCGCTCCCGAAGGTGGATGAGATAGACCTCAGGGTGGACGAGATGAGCTTTGCCAGGTACTTCAGGCAGGCGGCCTACGGGGTGCCGGTGAGAATGGCACTGCTCGCCCTGATCCTCGGAGCGGTGAGAGAATGAAGACCGAGGAGCTCGTTGTATCCAGGATAAGGGACGGGACGGTCATAGACCACATCTCGGCCGGGCAGGCCCTGAACGTCCTGAGGATACTCGGCGTGAGGGGAGGGGAGGGCTACACCGTCGCGCTCATAATGAACGTTCCGAGCAAGAAGCTGGGTAAGAAGGACATCGTGAAGATCGAGGGGAGGGAGCTGAAGCCCTCGGAGGTGGACAGGATCGCACTCATAGCCCCGGACGCAACTATCAACACGGTGAGGGACTACAAGGTTGTGAAGAAGGCGAGCGTGAGGCTTCCCGATGAGGTCCGCGGGCTCCTGAGCTGCACCAATCCGAACTGCATCTCCGTCAAGCCCAGGGAGCCCGTGCTGCCGACCTTCACGGTGATCTCGAGGAAACCCCTCGTGCTCTCATGCAAGTACTGCGGAACCCACATCTCCCAGGAGGAGGTGGTCTCGCAGTACACCTCGGGCGGTTGATCGAAGTGAGGGAAGCCACGGAGGCAGGGGGAGGGTACGAAAAATTTGGCTTCAGCCCCGCCCCCGTCGTCAGGAGGAGGCGGGAGAGCCCCAGGGTTGTCTCGCTCTACCTGAAAGCAGGCCATATGAGGACGCCAGATCCCGGCCAGTTCGTGATGGTCTGGCCTCCCGGTGCCGAGGAGGTGCCCATGAGCGTCTCGGGGTTTTTCGGTGGACTCCTCAGGATCTCCGTGGCGAGGGCGGGTCCAACAACCTCTGAGATGCACTCCCTGGACAGGGGAGACATCCTTCTCCTGAGGGGACCATTCGGGAGGGGGTTCTCTCTCAGCGGAAAACGGTTCCTCCTCGTGGGCGGCGGTTACGGCGCAGCCCCCCTCATCTATGCGGCGAGGAGGATAAGCGAGCGCGGGGGAAGGGGGACTTACATGGAGGGAGCAGGGACCGCGGATGAGCTACTTTTCCTGAGGGAGGCAAGGGCCCTTGGAATGAGGGTCCTGGTATCAACCGAGGACGGCTCCGCTGGATTCAGGGGAATGATCACCGATCTCCTCCCGGAGGTCCTGAGCTCTGATAGATTTGACAGGGTCCTGACATGCGGGCCCGAGGGGATGATGTACGAGGTCGTGAAGGAGTGCCTGATGAGGGGAATTGCGGTTCAGGCGAGCCTGGAGCGCCACATGAAGTGCGGATTCGGGATATGCGGGTCCTGCGTGCTGGATCCGGTCGGAGCGAGGGTTTGCGTGGATGGGCCGGTGTTCGATGGACCCGTGCTCATGGCGACCGAGTTTGGGAAGTGGAAAAGGGATGAGTGCGGCTGCAGGGTGAGGGTGTGAGGACTCTCGTTAAGGGAAGGATATTCACCCCCGACGGCATCATAGATGGATGCGTGACGATCGAGAACGGTGTGATAACCAGGGTGGGGGGAGGGAGCTCGGGATGCGACAGTGTTCTGGAGTTCAGCGGGGAGGGAGAGGTCGTGCTGCCCGGGCTGATCGACATGCACGTTCACATGAGGGACTTTGAGCAGAGCAGCGAGGAGGATTTTACCTCAGGGACCAGCGCGGCAGCCATGGGCGGATACACGGTGGTGGTGGACATGCCGAACACGAAACCTCCCGTGAACACCCTCCAGGCCCTCCTGAGAAGGGATGCCGCTGCGAGGGAGAGGGCCATCGTTGATTACGGGCTCTACTACGGCATCCCGCGGCAGGCCGGGGAGCTTGGGGATGAGATACAGAGGCTGGCGGTCGGGTTCAAGCTTTTCATGCACATGGAATTCTACCCGGAGCCCCCTCCCACGGTCCTGGACTCGCTGAGGTTCGCAGCCGGGAGGGGGCTCCCTGTTGTCGTCCACGCTGAGGATCCGATGTTCTTCAGGGACCTCGGGATGGGGCCAGCCGGAACCCCTGAGGCGGAGGCGTCTGCGATATCCCGCATATCGGGGACGGCCGAGGAAATCGGATTCAGGCCGCACGTGACGCATCTCTCCTCAGAGCTTGGGCTCCGGGAGGTCATCAGGTGGAGGAAAAGGGTGGGCCTGACATCCGATACCTGCCCCTGCTACCTCCTGCTAACAAGAGAGGACGTGGAGCGCATCGGGCCTGTTGCGAAGGTTCATCCGCCGATAAAGGAGAGCCGTGACAGGGAGGCGCTCCTCGCCTCACTGGCGAGGGGAGAGATTGACGCTGTGTCCTCGGATCACGCGCCCCATCTTCCGTGTGAGAAGAGGTCCATGAAAGAGGCCTCGCCCGGTTTTCCCGGCCTTGAGACAACGCTCCCCCTCATGCTCACCCTGGTAAACCGCGGCAGGATGGAACTTAGGGACCTCGTTAGGGCCTGCGCTGAGGCACCTGCGAGGATCCTGGGGCTGGAGAAACTGGGAAGCGTAGAGGAGGGCAAGATCGGAAACTTGACCGTTGTGGACCTGGAGAAGAGGGGGAGGATAGATCCGGGAACCTTTGTAAGCAGGGCAAAGTACTCCCCCTTTGAGGGATTTGAGACGATCGGGGCACCGGTGGCCGTGGTGGTGAGGGGAAAGCAGATAATGGAGCGCGGCAGAATCGTTTCCGGGCCAGGATGGTGCAGAAATGTCACGGCTTTCCGTTAAGGTCGGCAAACTCAGGCTCTCTAACCCGACCATGCTTGCGTCGGGGGTGCTGTGTAACGGATCACTCCTGAGGCGCGCAGCCCTGAGCGGCGCTGGGGCCGTCGTGACGAAGAGCCTGACCCTGCAGAGGAGGGGCGGATACCCAACGCCGGTGGTGGTGGGCACCAGAACCGGACTTCTGAACGCCGTGGGCCTGGCCAATCAGGGCATCGAGGAATTCCTGAGGAACGACCTTCCCTTGGCGAAGGAGGGGGGAGCTCCCGTGATCGTCAGCGTCGCGGGGGCGCGCCCATCGGAGTTTCTCAGGCTCTCCAGGATGGCCGAGGGTGGTGGAGCGGATGGCGTTGAGCTTAATCTTTCCTGTCCGCACGTGAGGGGGCACGGTATTGAGATAGGAGGCGATCCAGTCCTCGTGAGGAGGATAGTGAGGGCGGTGTCAGGTGAGGTGAGCATTCCGGTCCACGTTAAGCTCGGGCTCAGCGATCGGATGCAGGACTCCGCCTCAGCCGCGGAGGTGTCGGGTGCGGATGCGGTAGTTGCGATCAACACGATCAGGGCAATGGTGGTGGACGTGTTCTCCAGGAGGGCGGTTCTGAGCAACGTTCAGGGAGGCCTCTCGGGTCCGGCGATTCATCCAATAGCGGTGAGGTGCGTGTACGACCTGGGCGAAAGGCTCTCCATTCCGGTCATAGGCTGCGGAGGCGTGGAGGACTGGAGGGGAGCCCTCTCCATGATCATGGCGGGCGCATCTGCGGTCCAGATAGGGACAGCAGTGGCGGCCAGGGGATTGGAGGTTTTCGGGGAGGTGGCCCGGGGGATCGAGAAATACATGCGGGATAACGGGTTTAAAAAAGTTGAGGAGCTTATTGGGATTGTGCGTGGGGGGAGGAAATGAAGTACGTTGTGGTCACCGGGGGGGTGATGAGCGGGCTCGGCAAGGGGATCACGACCGCATCCATAGGAAAGCTGCTGCAGTCAAGGGGATTGAGGGTGACCGCGATCAAGATAGATCCTTATCTGAACGTCGATGCCGGCACTATGAATCCGTTTGAGCACGGGGAGATATTCGTGACAGATGACGGAGGCGAGATAGATCTTGACATGGGCCACTACGAGCGCTTTCTAGATGTGAACCTGACGAAGGAGCACAACATCACCACAGGGCAGATCTACGGCGAGGTGATAAGGAAGGAGAGGAGGGGGGACTACCTCGGCAAAACGGTCCAGATCATCCCGCACGTGACGGATCTCATAAAGAGCCGCATACGCGAGGTCGCGCAGAAAAGCGGGGCAGAGGTATGCCTGGTCGAAATAGGCGGGACCGTTGGTGACATAGAGAGCATGCCATTCCTTGAGGCAGTGAGGCAGCTGAGGCTTGAGGAGGGACCGGAGAACGTGGCGTTCGTTCACGTCACGCTCGTGCCGGTGCTGGATGTTGTGGGCGAACAGAAAACCAAGCCCACGCAGCACAGCGTCAAAGAGCTCCGGGAGCTCGGGATAATGCCGGATTTCGTGGTGTGCAGGGCCAGGAATCCCCTGGGTGAGAACGCAAAGCGGAAGATATCGATGTTCTGCAACGTGCCGGAGAACGCGGTGATCAGCGCTCAGGACGTTGAAAACATATACAGGGTGCCGCTCCTTCTGGAGGAGGAGGGACTGGGGTCGCTCCTGCTCGGGCGGCTGAGGCTCACCGCGAGGAAGGAGGACCTGGGCGAGTGGAAAAAAACAGTTGAGCAGATGGAAAAGGCTGCGAGGGTTTTGAGGATAGCCATGGTTGGGAAATACATCAGGATCCCCGACACCTATCTCAGCATAAACGAGGCCCTCAAGCATGCCGCAGCCATCAACGGATGCAGGGTTGAGATCAGCTGGGTGGATGCGGAGAGGTTCGAGGAATCCCCTGAGGAGCTGGAGAAGCTCTCGGCCTATCACGGCATACTCGTCCCGGGAGGTTTCGGCCAGCGGGGGAGCGAGGGCAAGATAGCGTCCATATCTTACGCCAGGCGGCATTCTATTCCGTTCCTGGGGCTGTGCTTTGGCTTCCAGCTTGCGGTGGTGGAGTTCGCCAGGAGCATCGGACTGAAGCAGGCGAACAGCACAGAACTCGATCCGAAGACGCCCCACCCGGTGATTTTCATCCTGCCAGAGCAGAAGAGGGTGAGGGAGCTGGGGGGCACCATGAGGCTTGGAGCGCACGAGATACGCCTGAGCAGGGGCACGATGGCATGGAGGATATACGGGTGCGAGCGGATATACGAGCGCCACAGACACAGGTACGAGGTCAATCCCAGGTACATACCCAGGCTCACGAAGGCGGGTCTGAAATTCTCCGGCAAGTCGCTCGACGGCAGGCGGATGGAGATCCTGGAAATACAGAAACATCCGTTCTTCCTCGCCACGCAGTTTCATCCTGAGTTCAAGTCCAGACCAGGGAAGCCGTCGCCGGTCTTTAATGCATTCGTGAAGGCTGCCGCAGGGCTCAGATCCTGAGAAGGTTCAACAGGAGCACGGGACCGCGTGCATCGATTGAACGTTCTTCCGGCATTCAGTTTTCCAGCGCAGGATCTTCGTTGAAGGTATATTTATTAAGGTTGAGCCGCGCGGGTCCCGCAAACGTCTCCGCTCGAATGGAATTACGGCTCCCCGAGAAATTCCTCACGTGTTTCCAAAGGCCAGCTACTCCCATTCTATCGTCGCCGGGGGCTTGTGCGTCACGTCGTAAACGACACGATTTACCTCCGGAATCTCGTTTGTTATCCTGGTTGAAATTTTCTCGATCAGGCGATGGGGTAATTTTGCGTAGCTGGCGGTCATTCCATCAGTGCTCTCCACCGCCCTGATGACAACGGTGTACCCGTATGCCCTGGAGTCGCCCTTCACCCCGGTGGACCTGGTGTCGAGGAGAACTGCGAAATATTGCCAGAGCCGCCCCTTGAGTCCGCTCTTCTCGATCTCTTCCCTGACTATCCCGTCGGCCCTTTTCAGTATCTCCAGCTTTTCCTCAGTCACCTCGCCGACTATCCTTATGGCGAGCCCGGGCCCAGGAAACGGCTGTTTGCTGGCTATGGCATCCGGTATGCCGAGCGCTTTCGCGATCCTTCTCACCTCATCCTTGTACAGGTCACGGATTGGCTCCACTATTCCCCTGAACCTCATCCTCGATGGAAGCCCGCCCACGTTGTGATGGGTCTTTATCTTCTCCGAGTGTTTTCCCACGCCGGATTCTATCCTGTCCGGATAGATCGTCCCCTGAACAAGGTACTCGGCGCCAGTTTTAGCGGCCACCCGCTCAAAGGCGCGGATGAACTCCCCCCCTATTATCCTGCGTTTTTCCTCGGGATCCCTGACTCCCCTGAGTTTGCTCAGGAAGGTCTTCCTCTCGTCCAGGGTGATAAGATTAAAATTGAACCCTGAAAAAGTCCTTGCAATCATCTCCGGTTCGCCCTCCCTCATGAAGCCGTGATCGACGAAGACCGCGGTCAGATTTTTCCCGACCGCCCTGGCTGCAAGAACCGCCGCCGTGCTTGAGTCTATTCCCCCGCTGAGGGCGATTATGCACCTGCTGTTTCCCACCTTCTCCCTTATCTCCCTGATCGATTTTTCGATGAAGTTCTCCGGTGTCCATGTGGGACTGCATCCGCAAACATCGAAAACGAAGTTCCTCAGCAGCAGCCTGCCCTTTGGCGTGTGGGTAACCTCCGGATGCCACTGAATTCCGTAGATGGGCTGCTCTGAGTGTCGAAATGCGGAGATCGGACAGTTTCTTGAGTGGGCAAGGACTTCAAAGTTCTCAGGCATGGCAAACACGGTGTCCCCATGGCTCATCCACACCATTTCCCTTCTCCCGTGCCCCTTAAGTATCAGGTCCCGCCTGTCCACGGTGATCTGGGTGACCCCGTACTCCATCTTTTCGCTTTTTTTCACCCTCCCTCCGAGGTAGTGGGCAAGGAGCTGATGTCCGTAGCATATCCCGAGCACTGGGACTCCAATTTCCAGAATTTTTCTGTCGCATCTTGGAGCGTTATTCTCGTAGATGCTCGAGGGGCCGCCCGAGAGTATGATCCCCCTGAGGGAGTATCTGCTGCTGAATCCCTCGATCTCCTCAGCCGTTATATCTGGAGGAACCATCTCAGAGTAAACGTTCATCTCCCTGATCCTTCTCATTATAAGGTGGGAGTACTGCCCGCCGAAATCCATGACGAGTATCGCATCGGTTTTCATTCTCGCACTATGAAATTTTTGAAATCCACGCTAAAAAGCTGCTTCACACCCTTTCATACCATCCGCAGCGCCCAGCATGTTTCCGCGGTTCAGATCGACCGGTCGGGTTATCCCAATCTGGCCCATCCAAATAGGCTCCGGGTTCAGGAGATGAGGGAACGGGTGGTGCGGTCACAGCGGCTGAGCAGGTGGGAGGCTCCGGCCCTTTTTTTTGGATGAAGACAAACTATATCCGGTGAACTGTGGAGCTGGCGATAATAGACTACGGCATGGGAAACATAAAAAGCGTATGCAATGCCTTCAGGTTCCTGGGAGCGGAGCCCACCGTGGTGAGGAAACCATCAGCTCTGGCAGCGGAGAAAATTGTCATCCCGGGAGTCGGGGCGTTTGGAGACGGCGCAAGGAACATAGCACCCTTCGTCCCCCGGATAAAAGGGGCTGTCGCTTCGCGCACGCCCGTGCTGGGCATCTGCCTGGGCATGCACCTGCTCTTTGAGGGCTCGGAGGAGTCCCCGGGAGCAGGGGGCATTGGGATACTGAAGGGCAGGGTCGTGAGGCTGCGGACCAGGCAGAGGCTGCCCCACATAGGCTGGAACTCCATAAGGATCAGGAAGGAGTGTCCGCTTTTCAGGGGGGTCAACGGCGAGTTCATGTACTTCGTTCACTCCTACCACCCGCGGCCGGAGGAGAACATCACAGTCGCGACCGCGCGCTACGGTTGCGTTGTGACGGCCGGGATATGCAGTGGCAACGTTTACGGGACTCAGTTCCACCCGGAGAAGAGCGGGGAGGCCGGGCTGAGGGTGCTCAAAAACTTTCTGGAGCTGTGACCATGTTCTGCATGAGGATAATACCGTGCCTGGACTGTGACCTTGCGGTTCCCGGGGGGCGCGTCGTCAAGGGGGTTGAGTTCAGGCGGGTGAGATATGCCGGGGTGCCCTGGGAGCTCGCGAGGAAGTACTACGAGGATGGGGCGGATGAAATAGTCTTCCTCGACATCACGGCGAGCCACGAGCGCAGGGGGACAATGGTTGAGGTGATAGAGAGGACCTCGGAGAACGTTTTCGTCCCCCTGACCGTGGGAGGGGGAATTGCCACGGTTGAGGACGCAAGAAAGGCGTTCAACGCGGGTGCGGACAAGGTGGCGGTCAACACCGGGGCAATAAGGAACCCCTCGCTGGTGAACAGGCTGTCGGAGTATTTCGGGAGCCAGGCGTGTGTGGTCGCGATAGACGCAAAGAGGCGCCACGTCTCCTCCCCTCAGGATGCAAAGGGAAAGACGGTGGTGAGGACCCCAGAGGGCCCGTGCTGGTATGAGTGCTCCATATACGGTGGGAGGAAGTTCACCGGCCTGGACGCGATAAAATGGGCCGAGGAGGTCGAGCGGAGGGGCGCTGGGGAAATACTCCTGACGAGCATGGACAGGGACGGAACCACGGATGGGTACGACATCCCTCTGATCAGAGCTGTGAGCGAGAGGGTCAAACTGCCGGTCATAGCCTCTGGGGGCTGTGGAGGCCCCGAGCACATGTACGAGGTGTTCAGGAAAAGCAGGGCAACGGCGTGTCTGGCGGCCAGCGTTTTCCACTACGGCATCCTCGGAATAAAGGATGTCAAGGGCTACCTCGCGGAGAGGGGAGTCAGCGTGCGAAAACCCGGTGATGTGCGGTTCTCGCCCACAAAGTGAAAACCTTTATCAGCCCAAAAATCAGTGGAGCTTGATAGGCATGAAAGTTCTCAGGGCGCTCATCAGCGTTTCCGACAAGCGAGGGGTTGTGGAATTAGCCAGGAGGCTCCAGGCCCTGGGCGTCGAGATAATCTCAACCGGGGGCACCGCGAGGGCGCTGAGGGAGGGCGGTGTGAGGGTCGTAGACGTCTCCGAGGTCACTGGCTTCCCGGAGATGATGGACGGCAGGGTGAAGACCCTTCATCCGGTGATTCACGGGGGGATCCTCGCGCTAAGGCAAAAGAGGGAGCACATGGAGGAGCTGGAGAGGCATGGCATAAAAACCATAGATCTCGTTGTTGTGAACCTCTATCCGTTTGAGGAAACCGTGGGGAGGGGGGCAGGGCTTCAGGAGGCGGTGGAGAACATAGACATAGGAGGGCCGGCGATGATAAGGTCCGCGGCGAAGAACTTCACTGACGTAGCGGTTGTGGTGGATCCGGAGGATTACAGATGGGTCATCGAGGAGCTGGAGAGGACCGGGTGTCTGAGCGAGGATTCACGCAGGCGGCTGGCCGTCAAGGCGTTTTCCCACACCGCCAGGTATGACGCGGTGATATCGAGTTACCTCAACAGGACGTTCGGTGTCGAGGAGTTCCCGGAGATACTGAACCTGTCCTACAGGAGAGCGGGGGTCCTCAGGTACGGCGAGAACCCACACCAGAGGGGGGTTCTCTACGTGGACGGAACCGGGAGGGGGATTGCGGGTGCGAGGTGCCTGCAGGGCAAGCAGCTCTCCTTCAACAATTACCTGGACCTCGATGCCGCGTGGGAGCTCCTCGGGGAGTTCGACGAGCCGACGGCGGCAATAATGAAGCACGGGAATCCGTGCGGGGTTGCAAGCGCGGGAGACCTCGCCGAGGCATACGGCAAGGCGCACGCATGCGACCCTGTCTCAGCCTACGGTGGGGTTGTGGGGCTCAACCGCGAGGTCGACGGTGAAACCGCCGAGAGGATAGCCTCGACCTTCATAGAGGCGGTTGTGGCGCCCGGCTATTCCCGAGAGGCCCTTGAGGCGCTCGCGAAGAAACAGAACATGCGCGTGGTCGAGATGAGGGATGGCTCAGACGGCCTGCAGTACAGGCAGATCTCGGGAGGGGTTTTGGTGCAGGACCGTGACTCGGTTCTCCTCACCGGAGAGCTGAGGTTTGTCACCTCAAGGAGGCCTTCCGGTGCTGAGCTCGCCGATCTCCTGTTTGCGTGGAAGGTTGCCAAGCACGTGAGATCGAACGCGATAGTTCTGGCCAGGGAGAAGCAGGCGGTGGGCATCGGGGCAGGACAGATGAGCAGGGTTGACTCGGCGGAGATGGCGATAAAGAAGGCTGGTGGGAGGGCTATGGGAAGCGTGATGGCGTCTGATGGCTTCATACCTTTCCCCGACACGGTCGAGAGGGCGGCCGCGGCCGGCGTGGCGTCGATCATTCAGCCCGGGGGATCTATCAGGGACTCTGAGGTTATTGCGGCGGCGGAGAGGCTCGGCCTCTCGCTGGTCCTCACCGGAACGAGGCACTTCAGGCACTGAAAAGCCCTTTTTTTGGTGAACGGCATGGATGGCGGTGAAACCAATGTAGTGCGGGCTGAAATTGATGAGGAGACCAGGAGGAGGAGCCTGAGGTACAGCCTGAAGGATGGGATAGCCTGGTCGATTAACTCCGGCATGGGCAACTCCTATGTGGCCCCGTACGCGCTTGCGATGGGTGCCGATCCTGCTCAGATAGGCCTGCTGACCTCCGTGCCAAACCTGATTGCCAACTTCTCGCAGATAGAAACTCCAAAGCTCATGGAGAGGAGGAGCAGGAAGTGGATAGTGACGAGGTTTGTGTTCGCCCAGGCCCTGACGTGGCTCCCGATGGCGGCGGTGGGTCTGTGCTTTCTGTTTTTCGGTTTCGACGGGGTGATGGCCCCGCTGCTCGTCCTGCTCTTCTACACGGTCTACCTCCTCCTGGGCTCCTTCGTGTCCCCGGCATGGTCGTCCTGGATGGGGGATCTGGTTCGCGAGGAGGAGAGGGGAAAGTTCTTCGGAAGGAGGAACATGATCGTTGGGATCACCGGGCTCTGCGCCATGCTCATCGGCGGGATAGTGCTGGATGCCTTCAGCGAGGTCATCCTCGGATTTGTGCTCCTCTTTACGATCGCGATGGTGGCAAGGCTTTTTTCCTTCTATTACCTCACGCGTCAGTATGAGCCGGAGTTCAAGTACGAGCACGAGTACTACTTCAGCTTCTCAAGCTTCGTGAAGAGGGCGAAGGACAACAACTTCGGAAGGTTCACGCTGTACGCAACCGCAATGGCCCTGGCGGTCAACATAGCATCACCGTTCTTCACAGTGTACATGCTCCGTGATCTCGGTTTCACCTACCTGGAGTTCGTCGCTGTCACGCTCAGCGCCTCCCTCCTAAACGTTATCTTCATGCCCCTCTGGGGAAAGTTCTCAGACAGGTACGGGAATCTCCTGGTCCTGAGGATATGCGGCCTGATCGTGCCGGTGGTGCCGATCCTCTGGCTCTTCTCCTCCAACGTTCTTTACCTGATGGCGGTTGAGGGGTTCGGCGGGTTCCTTTGGGCAGGTTTCAACCTTGCCTGTAGCAACTACATCTACGATGCCGTGAGCAAGCAGAGGAGGGGCATATGCTTTGCCTATTTCGGTGCGCTCAACGGCATCGGGGTTTTCATCGGCGCAACACTCGGGGGCCTCATGGCAACGTACCTCAGCGCCGGCACAGCATCCGTGTTCCTGCTGCTCTTCCTGATCTCGGGACTGCTCAGGCTCGCGGTTTCGCTCATAATGCTGCCCAGGCTGCATGAGGTCAGAAAGGTGGAGCCGGTCAGGCCGCTCTGGTACTTCCTCGGAGACTTTATCAGGAAGAGGCTGCCGCCGCACTCGCACTGAGCCCGCTACTTCATCCTTTCCGCGCTCTCTGACGGAAGGAGAATGTCGTGCGGTTTGGTCTCCTCGGTGCCGGCCGGTGTGAGCATGGCGAATCTTGCCTTCTCCCAGAGCTCCCTTATGTTCCTCGCCCCCGCGTATCCCATCGAGGCCCTCAGCCCTGCCGCGAGCTCCCTCACCACGGTGCTCACCTCGCCCTTGTACGGGACCCAGCCCTCCACTCCCTCCGATATCTCCTTGCTGGGGACGCTGTACCTGTCCAGGGAGTAGCGCTTCGCCATAGCTGACGGGCTTCCCATCCCCCTGTACTGCTTGTAGTACCTTCCACCAATAGCCATGAGGGTTCCGGGCGCCTCCTTGCACCTCGCGAAGAGGTTTCCCGCCATTATCGCCGAGGCGCCGGCCGCAAGCGCCACCGCGGCGTCCCCGGGATTCCTTATCCCGCCGTCTGCTATGATCGGGATGTCCGCCCTGTGCTCCTGCAGGGCATCCGCGACCTTAGCAACGGCGTAGAGGGTCGGTGCTCCAGCCTTCGTCACCTCTGTCGTTATGCAGATCGAGCCCGAGCCGACCCCGACCCTGAACCCCGCCACATCCTCGAGCGATGAGAGTATGTCCTCCACGGCCTCCGCGGTCCCTATGTTCCCCACCACAACGTCAGCGCTGACCTCCTTCATGACCTTCTTCGTGGCCTCAATGACCCCTCTGTTGTGGAAGTGGGCCACGTCTGTGACGAGTATGTCAACGTGCCTGTCAAGCCTTTTCGCCCTCTCCAGATCAAAGGGTGATATCGCGGCTGCGCAGAGCAGCTGACCCTCCTCATCCCTCGCCGCGTTCGGATATTTTCCCCTGAGCGATATGTCCTTGAAGGTTATCAGGCCCCTCAGCCTTCCGCTTTTGTCCACGATCGGGAGCTTCTCTATTCTGTGCTCCTGAAGGATGTCCTTCGCCTTCTCGAGTGTTATGCCCTCATCTGCCACGATCACCTCCTTTGTCATCAGGGCCTTCACCTTCAGGGAGGTGTCCGCAAACCTCACATCCCTCCCCGTGAGTATTCCGACGAGCTTCTCCCCCTCAACAACCGGCAGCCCAGATATGTTGTTGGCTCTCATGAGCTCCAGCGCCTCGCCCACGGTCTGCTCCGGGTTCACAGTCACCACATCCCTGATTATCAGGGCCTCGGCCCTCTTGACCTTCTTTGCCATCTCCACCTCCTCCTCGATCGGACAGTTCCTGTGGAGAACGCCGAGCCCCCCCTCCCTGGCCATTGCGATGGCCATCTCGCTCTCAGTCACGGTGTCCATCGGTGAGGAGACGAATGGAACGTTAAGCCTGTGCCTCTTTGAGACCCTTGTTCTTATGTCGACAGAAGCCGGTTCAACCTCTGAAAGCCCCGGAAGCATTATGATGTCCTGAAAGGTAATGGCGGCCTCCATCGACCTGAGCTTATCGCCAAAACTTATGCCTCTCGGTTTCCTACGGGTCATGCCCATCCCCGCTTTTCTAAAACATATCCCTCAAAGCTTAAATACCTCAGCTTGGCCCGTTTCTTGGCGCGATGCTACAGTGCTCGTTAAAACCACAATAAATCCGGCACCTATGCTGATTCTTCGCTTCCGTCCTGACCTCCGCATTCCTTTTATCCCTCCGCCCATTTATCTCTTTTGGGGCAGCGGTTTTCCTCTCAGTTTTTGACCTATCAATTTTCCGGGCTGGATAATGCGCAGGTTTTCAGTAGCGGGCACACCTGGTGCTCTAATCACCATTATCGCACCAATTTTTTCCGGCGGAATTTGAAAAATTAAAAATGTCAAAAATCGCTCTGTTTTACCTTCGGTCCCAAATTTAGGTTTTTGAAAAAAAATTCCCCAATTTAACGGATGCAAACAGGAGTTGTGGTCCGATCCGCTCTTCAAGCGGTTTTCTGAGGCATGAAAATGCCCGCCCGGTTTTTGTTTGTCCGGTGACCTCTCCCCAAAATTCATTTTAATGCGTCCTCGTATACTATTTCGGATGAACATGAAGGCAGTGAGGGCGGTGAAGGAAGGATGAACTCATGGTGCTTCAGGGAGATCCAGAGGCAGATCGAGTACAAGGCTGCGTGGGAGGGAATAAGGGTTGTGTACGTCAGGGCGGCGAACACGTCGAGGACCTGCTCGAAGTGCCGGAGCATCAACAAGAACCTGACGTACGAGAGGGCCTGGACATGCCCAAACTGTGGCGCCAGGCACGACCGGGACCTGAATGCAGCCCTGAACATAATGTCCCGGTACCTTGAGGCGGCTGTGGTTCGGCCGTCAGATGAAGGGCCGCCGCGTGAAGCGATGGTGCTGCGTGATGCAGTCAGCTGATGGCGGCAACCTCCGGGTCAGAAGCTCGGAGGAGAACCCCGATTGTTGGTCGTGGGGCTCTTCTAAGACAACAAGGCTTCCCGGCCGGAGTCCACAGCTCGTGGTCCTGCCTGCTGAGAGCTCGACGAGGTAGGCTGGACTCAGTCCGGGAAGATAAATCCTCCAGGGGGCAAGATGAGTTTTTACCTCCAGAACACGCATGCCTTCATCGAGGAACACTAGGTCTATCGGGAACCTGAGAAAAAATGTGTGGACAATCGGCCTGCCGTTTTTCCTGAGCTTGAAAAGGAGCGCCTCATCCTCGTTAATACTCCTCAGCATGAGGCCGAACAGCCCGCCCCACCCGGCGATGCTCACCCTCCGGGCTATGACTCGCCCGTTCCCCTCCTTCAGAATCATCGTCCTCCGGTCCCGAAGAGATTTTAACGCCCGAGCTCATCTAAAATCGGTTGAACATGCTGGATGAGGACGGGTTTGTTGCAGCAGTTGTTGAGATGATACGCAGGGCCGAAACATGTCTCCCAAAAGATGTTGTGAGGGCCCTTAAAAAAATGGAAAAAACAGAGGGGAGCCGCACAGCAAAGTTCCAGTATAGCCTCATGCTGAAGAATCTCAGGGTCGCGAGGAGGCGTGGCTATCCCATCTGCCAGGACACCGGAACGCTGACCTTCTTTGTGAGGATGGGAAGAAAACTGCGGCTGGACTTCAATCTATACGAAGCCCTCCGCAGGGCGGTTTCAATCGCAACGACGGAAGTGCCCCTGAGGATCAACGTGGTCGACCCGATTCACCGCACCCCGATGAAAACCAACACGGGGGCCGGACAGCCCGCGGTACACTGTGAAATGGTGGGAGGAGAGGAACTAACCATCGACCTCCTGGTCAGGGGGTCCGGGGCAGAAAACTGCGGAAAATTTAGCATGCTCACGCCAACCGAGGGGCTGGAGGGAATAGAGAGGATGGTGCTTGAAACAATCGCCCAGGCAGGAGGAAAACCGTGTCCTCCCACGATAGTCGGGGTTGGGATCGGAGGATTCATGGAGACCGCGTGCATTATGGCAAAGCACGCGCTCACAAGGCCGCTGGGGACATTGAACCCCGATCCAGAGCTGAGAAGACTGGAAAGAAAAATAGAGCTGGCAGCCAACGGACTCGACATCGGGCCGATGGGTCTGGGAGGCGCGACAACCGTGCTGGGAGTGCACATAGAAAAAGCCGCGTGTCACACAGCGAGCCTTCCTGTTGCAGTTGCCCTTCAGTGCTGGGCTGCGAGGAGGGCCAGGGCTGTGCTGAAGGGAGGTAGCCTGAGGCTGGTGGAACCTTGAGTCCGATCACGCTCACCCCTCCCCTCAGCGAAAATGATGTCAGGCGGCTGCGCGCAGGGGATGTCGTCGCCATAACCGGCAGAATCGTGACCGCAAGGGACAGGGCACACGCCAGAATTGTTTCCGGGAAGCGACCTCCGCTGGATCTCGAGGGCGGAATAGTCTACCACTGCGGTCCGCTTGCCAAAAGGATCCGTGAGGGATGGAGGATAGTCTCCGCCGGACCGACCACCAGCGCGCGTATGGAAAGGTTGCAGGCCGAGTTCGTCAGACGGACCGGCATCAGGGCAATCGTGGGAAAGGGAGGTCTGGGAGAGGCGGCGGGGGCCGTTGCGCGCCTGGGGTGCGTGTACCTGACCTTTCCTGGAGGTGCGGGTGCGCTTGCCGCTGAATCCGTTGAGAGGGTTGAGAGGGTGTACTGGATGGATCTGGGGGAGCCTGAGGCCATGTGGGTTCTGAGGGTCAAAAACTTCGGACCCCTCCTCGTGGCCATCGATACCGCAGGAAACAACATGTACGAGAGACGTGTCCGGTGCTAACCCAATTCAAAAAACAAAAAATAAATTAAAAAATAAAGGGGAAATTCTGGCGTATTTTCCCCTTTACTTCTTGCGGAATATTGCGATTGCAGCCAGTATCAGTGCGATTATCACTATGATAATCGCGTAGGTTGCCCATGGTGTAACAGTGCGGATGACCGTTATCGTTGCTGAAGTGCTGTTCCCCGCCGAGTCCACCGCCCTGATGGTAATTGTGTTCGTTCCCTCGCTCAGAGCCGCGCTTACCGAGAAGGTCCCATCTGAGTTTATGGTCAGAGTTCCAGGCGTCGTGCTGCCTACCTGAACCATAGCGGTCACCGCCCTTGTGCCGGAGTTGTACGTCTCCCATGTGTCCTTCGTTATGCTGCCGCTGACAACGACCGTTGGATCCGCGGTTGTGTAGGTCTGCCCGGCTGCGCATGGAGCCGATATGGTCACGGATGGTGCCGTGCCGTCGAGCAGCACGAACCCGTACAGCGTGGGCGTGCTCTCGTTGCCGGCCTCATCGATGCACGTGACCTCTATCTGCAAGGCCACTCCTCCCTGCGGGAGGGTGATGGTCTTGCTCCACTTGCCGTCGGTGCCGACCGTTGTGGTTGCTGTGGATATCTCTGCGCCTGTCGAGGCATTCCTGATGTATATCTTTATTGTCGCACCGACCTCCGCGCCCTCTCCGCGGATTGTCAGCTCGTTGGTGACAGTTACCAACGGGCTGGTTATGGAGGTTCCATACAGCGGGTTCAGGGCCTGACTTGGAGTCGGCACGCTTGCCGGCGTCACGTCGATGACGAAGCTGCGCTTTGCGATCACCCAGTTCTCATTGTCTCCCGCGTGCGGGAGGTTGTCGTTGGCAAGCACTATTATGTAGTAGGTGCCCTCGACAAGTCCCTTGCCCTGGTTCTCGGCGAAGTTGTCAATGACGTTCTCGAAAATTCCCGTGGCAGGATCCCACGCCGCCATGTTCTCCAGCAGTCCTCCGAATGCTGGAGGAGCGTTGTTCACGTTGTCGTCGTTGTCAAGGTAGACGAACAGGTTCTCACGGGCAACTCCGAGCCCTGAGGTCGGGTAGCCCTGATCCGTTATCGTCACCTTGATCCGCGGCTTGTTGTCGTTAATCTTCACACCGTCTGTCCAGGTCTTTCCTGCTATCGTGACAAAGCTGATGGTCGGCGCATGCGTGTCTATGAATATGTTCTCAAAGGTGAGGGTGGTCTCGTTACCGACCCTGTCAACCGCTCTGAGAGTTATCGTGTTCAGGCCGTCGCTCAGGCTAAGGTTTGCGTAAAAGTTCTCATCCGAATCCTTGCTGGCCCTCGTGCCGTTCACGTAGACCGTCACCCATGCAGCGTTCTCGGTTGCGCTCACATTGTCCTCCGCGCGGCCGTATATCTGCTTTGAGCCGTTGTTGTCAACGTACAAGAAGACCGTGCCGGTTCCCGCCTGCGCGACGTTCGTCCTCAGGAACGCCAGCGAGCCCCAGCCGTTGTCCACGAAGATCGGGGCCTTTGTATCCACGGTGAAGCTCTGCTCCATCCCGCTGTCGTTCTCGTTGCCTGACTCGTCCGTCGCGCTCTCCACCACGATCTTGGGACCAACAGCGTCCCAGGCTCCGACGGTGAAGGTCGCGGTGAACGTTATGTTGTCCGTGGTGCTAACCGAGAGCGGTGGAAGCAGGTTATCGTTGCTTGAGTTCTCCACAAGAACGTTGCCGAGCGAAACCTTCTCGCTCGCAACGATTGTCACGGTGGCTCTGCCGTTGTCGTAAACCGTGCCCACCAGATTGTTCTCGCTCACACCTGCCTGCGTGACCGTGATCGTCACGGTCGGCTTCTTGCCGTCAACAGTCAGGGTGATGCTGGCATCTGATGTCGGAATCGCGCTGCCCGGCTTGTACGTGTAGACCTTCAGCGTGTAGACGTTCTCAGTGTTTCCAACGTTCGGCGTTGTCCATATGAAGGTGAATGTCTTGCTTGCCGCTGGCGCTATGTGGTACGATGCTGCAGTTGCCGAGAACTTCAGGTCGTTTTGGGCACTAATGAGCGACCAGCCCTCTGGCCCGAACTCGTTGGCAGTCGTCCTCATGGTTGAGGCGGCTGCGCTCAACTGAGTGGCGGCCAGCTTCAGCTGGTCCCCGGCCGTGGTCAGGTTCATGGTGGCCTTCTTCATGTTGTCTGCGGCCTTGTTCTCATAGTCCTTGGCCTTGCCCAGCTCGGTCCCTCCGAGCGCCGACCCCAGCAGGGTAGCGGCATTCGAGAGGTAAACCGCAGCCACCGCAAGGTTGTCGCCGCCCTTGAAGATGTTATCAACGGTAGCTTTGAAGTTCTCCGCAACGTAGCCGATCTGAAGTGCCGCGTTCTCCAGGTTCTCTCCGGCCGTCTTCAGGTTTGTGGTGTCCGCCAGAACTATCAGTCCTCCGGCGTTTAGCAGGTAGCTCTTGACCTCCGCAAACGCCATTCCTGCGTAGTTCTCATAGTTGGCCGCAGCAAGAAGGTTTGCCGCTGCCTCCTGGAGCTTGCTGCCGGCGTTCTGCATTGCTGTTCCCATTGCTGGGTTATTGGTAATAAGATTCGTACCGCAGTTGTACACATATTTTCCTGCGTTCTCCAAGACTGCCGCAGCGGTCCGCAGGGTACCGATGTCGATGTTATCGGCTGCGTTGTCTAGGTTATCCGCGCCGAGGTAAAGGTTAGTACCGGCGCTGTTGTTGTAGTGGTACATGTTCTCGCTTTCAGTCGTGGCACTTCCTCCGCTCGCCAGAATCAGTTTAGAGGCTGCTGTCTTCAGGTTTGAAACCACTGCTACAAAGTTCTCCGTGTCCGCCGCAAGGTTGTCGCCAGCATAGTCAAGGTAAGTCAGAGCCTCGTCCAACAGGGAGGGCACGTTCTCCCACCCCAGAATTGAGGCCCTGTCCCTGACCGTGGCGAGGTAGGTTGCGGCTGACTGGAGAGCCTGGCCCGCCTTCTTCAGGTTTTCGGCAGCGAGCTTCAGGTTCTCTGCCGCCTGATTCAGCGGGGCCACAGCGTTTTCAATGTTGTCCGCGGCCAGCTTCAGATTGTCCCCAGCTATACCGCCGCCTATCGCAACGGTGAAAGCTGGACTCGGGTTACCCTGGACCAGGAACCTCACATTCTCCACGTTGTCGCTGGTGTCGTTCGTAACGGTAATGGAAAGCTTCACCTTCGTGCCCGCCGGAACTTTCATGGATGTCGGGGCAACGGATGAAGCCACAACAGGAGTCTGCACGAGTATTGCTGCCGTAGCTATCACCATGGCTGCAATCAACACTAATGCACTGTGTTTGTACACTTTTTCACCTCATTTTTTTTCGGAATAACGTTCAATATGAGCCTATTTAAATGTTTTGAGACTTATAAAGAAAACCATTGAAAAAATAAATCTCTAAATTACCGGATTTTTACGTTGAATGCTAATATCGAAATCGGCAATTGACGTATGAGTCAAAACCGCGAATCTCCCTCCTCACGTTTTCACGGTCTTCTCCGGATGGCGGTGGGGTTAAATTTCGGAACAACAGACCTCATACGGGCGGGGGTTGCCAAGCCAGGTCAAAGGCGCCAGCTTGAGGGGCTGGTCCCGAAGGGGTTCGAGGGTTCAAATCCCTCCCCCCGCACCTATGTGAGATGGCTAAATCCCGAGATCCCATCGCGCGATGTTAATGCTGCCCCTCGCTCTTGAAAACCAGCTGCCCGTTAGCCAGTCCGCCGCGTATCTCGTGAAGCCCCTCGCTCGCCAGCCTCGCTGCCGCCTCCGCTGTTCTGGCCGCACCCACCCCCGCCTTCAGCCCGAACCCGACCTGCCTCTTCACCTCAGCAAATGTCTCCTCTATTCCCCTGAGATCCACCCCGTTCGAAAGCGCCATGAAGTTGTCACCGCCTGTGTAGAAAACCAGGGATTTTTTCCTGTAGAGCGAGGAGGCGAGCGCCATGTAGGTCCTCTGAAGGAGCAAGTGCGTGTCATATATGGGCTCGCTGTCCGTGATGAGCGTGGAGTGGTTCACGTCTATGTGGGCTATCTGGACCCAGTCCTCATCTGGCGCTGCCACAGGGCTTCCCACGAGAACCCCGCGCCTGGCCTCTGACCTGCTTCCCCCCGCCCTCTGGAGCGCCAGAGTTGCCTCGACCTGTGCACCGTATGCGGTTTCCGCGGATCCTATCCCCATGCTCACGGTGACCGGGAAGCCCGAGTTGATCTCCCTCAGAATCCTTCCATGGTCCTCCACGCCGATCCCGTTCGTCACGGCGATAACGTTGTCGAACCTCGTGCAGAATACCAGGCCGCCAAGGGCCCCAAACTCTCTCTCCAGCGCTGCGTAGAGCTCGGCCTGGAGGACCTGGAGATCCGCCTCCCTCCTGGGACGCGGGGTGACCGTCCAGGGCCCATAGTTGTCTATCTGTATCAGGGTCAGCTGGATCTTCCTCATGTTCATCCCTATTTTATTTGCCGAACTTCATAAAAGCGTGTGAGAACCATGAGGGTCTACTGTGAGACCTACGGCTGCACCGCAAACAGGGGGGATACGGAGGCAATGCTCGGGCTGCTGGAGGAGGCCGGACACCGGCTGACCCAGAACCCGGAGGACGCGGACATACTGCTCATCAACACGTGCGCGGTGAAGGGGGCCACGTACAGGAGGATGCTGAGGAGGATAGGGGAGCTTCTGGAAACCCAAAAAAGGGTCCTCGTGGCCGGATGCCTTCCCCTGATCGATCCAAAGTCTGTTCTGGCGATGCGGCCGCACGGAGTGATCTCATGCAGGACTCTGGACAGGGTGGTCACGGTCGCTGAGGCTCTTGCAGGGGGAGAAACTGGAATATTCTGGATTGATGGCAAACGGGCAAAAAGGGCTGGAATGCCAAAACACAGGCTTCACGGGGTAAGCGCAATTGTGAGCATCGCGGAGGGGTGCACATCCTCCTGCACCTACTGCTCGGTCAGGCTGGCAAGGGGAGCGATAAGGAGCCTTGAGATTGAAGAGGTCACAGAGGAGGTGAAATCCGCTGTGAGCTCGGGGCTGAAGGAGATGCTGCTCACGGCTCAGGACACCGCGGCCTATGGAGCTGACACGGGGCGCTCGCTTCCAGAGCTCCTGGAGAGGATATGCGCGCTGGAGGGGAACTTTATGGTGAGGGTTGGGATGATGAACCCAAGAAACGCTAAAAAGATACTCCCGGGACTGCTCAGGGCATACGAAAGCGAAAGGGTATACAAGTTCCTGCACCTGCCGCTTCAGAGCGGAGACGATGGGATACTGGAGCTCATGGGAAGGGGATACAGGGCCGAGGACTACATCAACATCGTGAACGAATTCAGAAACGCCTTTCCGGATCTCTACCTCGCCACCGATGTCATAGCCGGCTTCCCGGGGGAGGGCGAGAGGGAATTCAAACGAACCGTGGAGGTTCTGGAGATGACTGCACCGGATAAGGTAAACATCAGCCGCTTCTCCCCTATGCCTGGGACCGAGGCCGCTGGACTTCCCAGGCCGGGCGGAAGGGAGGTCTCGGAGAGGTCCCGCGCGCTGTACTCACTTGCCCGTAGAATTGGATCCGAGATAAACCGGACGTATCTGGGCAGGGAGTGGTGGGGGCTCATCACGGAACCCGGGAAGAGGGGGGGATACACCGTCCGCCTGCCGAACTACAAGCCTGCAGTAGTTCCGGAGGGGACACCAGGGGATTTCATCAAAATCAGAGTGACCGGGAGCACCCCCACGTATCTCCTGGCCGAGAACCTGGGGAAGGTAGGGTAAAAATGAGAATGGGGTGGGAAGCCACAACACAGTCCTGGCTTCCCACCCTTCACCCCTCTGGAGGCTGGACTGGGGAGGTGGGGGTGAACTGTAGTTTTTCAGCACTTATCCTTCTTCGCCTTGCGTGAATCTCCTCCTCAACGAGTTCAACGCGTGCGGTGGACCTTATCCTCTCCCTTATCGCTTCCCTTATGAACTCCTGCCGGGAGGCGTAGCCCTCCCTCAGGACGAACTCATCGATCTTTTTCAGGAGATTTTCCGGAATTTTCAGAAGGATCTGCTCGGTCCTCATGCGCTCACAGCCAAATACCCTTGCTCGCCGCATATTTAAAGATATCTAAAGATAACTTAGGAAACGTAAATTTATCTGAGAGTCAAATATCAGGCGATGACAAAAACCGTGCTTGTCATTGGCGGCTCGGACTCCGGGGGAGGAGCTGGTATTGCAGCTGACCTCAAAACCCTCGCAGCGCTTGGGGTTCACGGCGCATGCGCCATCACGGCCGTGACCGCACAGAACACCCTTGGAGTCGACTCGGTTTTTCCTCTTCCACCTGAGTTTGTGGAGAGACAGATCGACGCAGTGCTGCAGGACATGGAAATTGAGTGGGCAAAGACCGGTATGCTCTGGAGCTCAAAAATCATTGAGGGGGTGAGAAGAAAGCTGATGAGACACAGGGTAAAGGTGGTGGTTGACCCTGTGACCGTATCCGCAACCGGACACCCCCTCATGGAACGCGACGCCAAGGAAGAGCTCTGGAAGCTTGTCCGGTACTGTGAGCTTGTGACGCCAAACATCCGTGAGGCCGAGATGCTCTCCGGGGTTAGGATAAAATCCCCCGATGAGATGAGAAGGGCCGGAAGGGAAATTGTGAAAGCGGGCGCAAAAGCGGTGCTCATCAAAGGAGGTCACCTCGCCGGAAAAACGTCCGTGGACCTCCTTGTGACGAGGGAAGGGGTTTTTGAGCTGGAGGGCGAAAGGATCCCCTCAGAGCCCCTCCACGGAACCGGATGCTCGCTCGCATCAGCCATAACGGCTGGACTCTCTGCCGGCATGGATCTGAAGAGGGCTGTTGTGGAGGCAAAAAGATTCATCGAGCTTGCGATAAAGTTCCGCATCTCACCGGGAAGGGGCGTGAAACCAGTAAACCCAATGGCAGGATTGATGCTCGAGTCAGAAAAATACAGGTGCCTTGAGGAGGTGAGAAGGGCGGCTGAACTGCTTTGCGGCTCGGGTAAATTTGCCGATCTGATACCGGAAGTCGGAACGAACATCGTGATGGCGCTCCCGGAAGCAAGATCTCCGTCTGAGGTGGTTGGACTCTCTGGGAGAATAGTCAGGTCGGGAAAAATGCCGCATTTGAGCGGCCCTCCGACACTCGGCGGCTCCGAACACGTGGCAAGGGTGGTGCTGACCGCAATGATGCACAATCCCGAGATCAGGGCTGGAATGAACATCAGATTCTCCGACAGGGTGATAGGAGCCTGCAGAAGGATTGGGCTCCCGGTCTCATCGTTTGATCGGGCCAGAGAGCCCCCGGGCACCAGCACGATGGAGTGGGGAACCCAGCAGGCCATCAAAAAGCTCGGGAGGGTTCCATCTGTGATATTTGACAGGGGGGGCGTTGGAAAGGAGGCCATGGTTCGCTTGCTCGGCAGGTCTGCGCTTGAGGTGGCTGGGCTCGCGCTCAGGATAGCAGAAGAACTCAAGAACTAACCTTTTTAGAACGCGAAGACAATCAAAGCGGGGCGTGGACAGATGGGACGCGTAAGACCTCTACACATAAAACGGGCGGCAAAGCTCCTGCTTGAGAGATATCCCGATAAGTTTTCACCGGATTTTGAGGCAAACAAGAAAGTTCTGGATGAGATGCTGAAAAACGTTGGAAAGCCGCTGAAGAACAGGATAGCAGGCTATATAAGCAACTTGCTCTCACAGAAAGGAGAGGATTAAAATGCCTCCGGTTGTCGATGTGAAG